>ERZ1673737.1619-NODE-1619-length-21006-cov-4.718056_pt1 | contig 21006 bp, 18 predicted proteins | sample MGYA00580211_ERZ1673737 | MGnify/ENA primary metagenome ERZ1673737 (study PRJEB41218, sample SAMN15661789) | gut metagenome | host: Homo sapiens | place: Canada: London | collected 2015-08-20/2019-03-30 | study: EMG produced TPA metagenomics assembly of... | reverse complement strand
TCTCTTCCCCACCCCCCGGGCCTCCTTTCAATTTCCGCTTCGAGGCTTTCGGTGGGTTGAATCCTCCATTGACACGTGCTCCTCTACTAACTGATCTACAGTTGACTTCAACTACTTCACCATGTCCAACCACGTGGGTACTGTTGACCTCAGCCTCATTGAGGCTCCAGTCACCTGGCGCGCCTACATGATCTGTGGCTTTGCAAGCTTCGGAGGTAAAACCAACTACCCCGTACAAAATTATAACGGCTCACACCTCGATAGGCATCCTTTATGGCTATGACTCTGGCTACATCAGTGGTGTCCTTGGCATGGACTATGTCAAGGAGCACTTTGGGCACCACGTTCCCAAGAGTGATGATTCCCCTACCGGTTTTGAGATTGCGACTTCGCGCAAGTCTCTCATCACCTCTATCCTGTCTGCTGGTACCTTCTTCGGTGCAATCCTTGGTGGTGCCGTGGCTGAGATGATTGGTCGTCGCCTGGCTATCATGCTATCCTGCTTGATCTTTTCCGTTGGAGTTGCGGTTCAGGTTGCTACCACCTCCGTTGGTGGTCTTGTGGCTGGTCGTCTGGTTGCTGGTCTTGGAGTCGGTGGTGTCTCCTCTGTTGTCATTTTGTATGTCTCCGAGATCAGTCCCCGACGTGTCCGTGGTTTGCTTGTTTCCATGTATCAATGGGCGATTACAATCGGTTTGCTCGTGGCTTCTGGCGTTGATCAAGCCTGCAAGAACCGAACCGACTCGACCTCTTACCGCATCCCCATTGCTCTTCAGTTCATCTGGGCCATCATTCTTGCCGCTGGTCTTTTCTTTTTGCCTGAGTCCCCTCGATACTATGTCCGTCGTGGTCGAACCGAAGACGCTCTGCGCTCTCTTTCTCGGGTCCGTGGCCAGTCTCTCACCCACCCAGCTATCCAGGCCGAGCTCGCGGAAATCCAGGCCAACTATGATTATGAGAAGAGAATTGCCAGCACTTCCTGGGCTGATTGCTTCAAGGGTGGTATGTCGCCTCGCGGCAACCTCCGTCGCGTTATTGCCGGCACTGCCTTGCAGATGTTCCAGCAGTGGACTGGAATCAACTTCATTTGTATGTGATCATTGTATGACTTCTTTACCGACTTATCGCTAACTCCCTTTCTAATCTAGTCTACTATGGAACCACCTTCTTCCAGCAGGTCGGCTTGCAGAACCCTTTCCTGATTTCGACCATTACAAACATTGTCAACGTTGTCACCACCCCCGCCTCATTCTACATGGTTGAGAAGTACGGACGTCGTACTCTACTGATTTGGGGTGCCGTTGTTATGTGCATTTGCGAGTACATCATCGCAATCGTTGGTGTTGCTTCTCCTGAGGGACACGCAGCGTATGTACCACATGTTGAAATCCTGTGCGACAATAATATTTACTAACATCATTCTAGAAACACCTGTCTCATTGTGTTTGTCTGCTTCTACATTGCCGCGTTTGCCACCACCTGGGGCCCTGCAGCTTGGGTCGTCATCGGCGAAATCTACCCCCTTCCCATCCGAGCCAAGGGTGTTGCCCTCGCTACAGCTTCGAACTGGTTGTGGAACTGTGTCATCGCCGTCATCACTCCCTATTTGGTTGACAAGGAATACGGCAACTTGAAGTCAAAAGTCTTCTTTGTCTGGGGTAGCGCACTCTTTCTCTGTCTTTTGTTTGCCTTCTTTGTTATTCCTGAGACCAAGGGTCTCACTCTGGAGCAGGTTGACAAGATGCTGGAGGAGTCTAGCCCTCGCACCAGTGCCAAGTGGCGCCCCCATGATACTTTTGCTCACGAGATGGGCAGCGAGCAGTTCGGTCCCGGCATTGAAGAGCAGAAGTCGACTGCCCTTCACTCTGATCAGACTGCTCACCGAGAGCGCCGCCGTCTTAACGAATGCTAAGCCGACTTACCCTACGCACACTTAATGCAACACGACCATGTCTGAAGCGAATTGTCATATGGAGTCTTTACTGAAGCACATCAAAAATTTGCATGGGATTAAAGGGAAAACAACAAAATTTACAAAAACCGGTTGCGCTAATTGTTGAGAACCCCTATGTAGTCTGAAATATGGATGATCGTGCATTCATCAGACACATTTGCTAGTTTATGTGCTCAGCCCCTTAGCTTAGGAAATCAAAAGCTTTTAATCTATGAAAAGAGTGCAGGTAGACATAAAAACTTTGGTATTGAACAACATTTTTTGGAGACACATATACACGCCAGCTTGGAGCATACATGGATTGCAACGTTGCAACGAAAGGACCAGGAGACAAGACATTCAAACGCCAGACCCATGCTCTGCCATAAGCGCCAAATCCGATACAAGATACCACAATCAAAGAGCAGCTCATTCCGCATCGGAAGATGCGTCCTTGGACTTGCTCTTCTTCTTTTTCTTCTTCTCCTTGTGCTCGGCAGCATCGTCCACATCAACATCCGCATCGGTCTCGCGCTTACGTTTGCTCTTCTCCTTCTTTCTCTTCTTCTCCTCCAAATCCACCGGCGCAACCTCCTCGGGCGCAATGAAATCCTTCTCGCGCTCGCGCATCTTCTCTTCCCGCTTGACTCGCTGTCTCTCGACAACCTCCTCCTTCTGAGCCCGATCCTTCGCCTCCTTCGACAAGAAATACTCTCCAGACTCGATCTGCAAGTCGACCTTGCTCTTCTCCGGTGCAGGCGGGAACGGCGTGTAAACCTTCTTGCTCTTGTCGGTAACCTGGAACGGAACATGACGCTTGGACAGCGTGCGCTTCTTGAAGTTAGGCAAGAACCGGTCCCAGGACTCTCCCGCCAGCGTCGGGTCCTTGGCCAACTCGCGCTTAATCATGAGCTCCTTGATATGGTAGATCGGATGGATATTCGCCATGCAGTCGTCGATGATCCGTCGCACCTCCTTCAACCCCTTGTAAGGTCCCATCACCGCAACCGTGTTTCCCTGTACCAGGATGTATGTGCTGGTGAGCAGTTCCAGTGCCTTGAGAGTTGAACCGTTCGGGCCGAGGATGCGCTGGCGCCGCTTGACGAAGCGCTCTTTGTTGCGGACCTGGTTGCGGATCTTGATCACGTCGCAGGCTGTGCCGTCTTCGAGGATCTTCATCGCTTGTGTGACTGGCACGCTTCGCGCGAGCAGCTTGATCAGATCGCGGGCTTTCATGATTGCGGCTGGGTCGTAGGTCTTTCGTGTTGTCTTCACTGTCATGCTTCCCTCCACCAAATCCAGTGTGCATGCGATCCCCTGCTTCTCCAGAGCGCGGGTGATCACCGGCCATGCTTCCTTCAGGTATTGTTCGCGGTATTTGGGGAAGAGGGTCATGAAGGATGACTCCTCGACGAAGCTTCCGGCGGCATTGTGTTCGGGCTTGAATTCTTCGATCTGTTCGGGTTTGGTCAGTATCTGAGGATAAATGGCAATGGAAATGCAAATAACGTACCTTCCACTTGTCGATGTCATCTGTGTCCCATGACTTCTCCTTGTTGTGTGTGGAAGGCATCTTGAGCGATGTTGCGCAAAAGAGAGAAAACGACAGTTCCGGAGCTCAAATGAAAATCCGCGCCAACTTTTTTTCTCCCCGCTTTCCCCGATCGGGCAATCTTTATGCCTGAAAAAGCAGGTGTCTATTGTCTATATCGGGTGCATATCATCCTGATCACTCCATGTAGATATTCTACAGTAATGCATGCGGTCAGTAGTAAGACTTCAAAGATTGGTTTTGATGTAAAATGGATGTACTCTATTTGAGCCTTTTCTGCTAGTCAAGGAAGTATGAAGAAATTCGTACGCCTTCACGCCAAACCTAGATTTTATAGTTGCCCAGTGAATAAGACAGAGAATGCTTCCGAGTATATGTCGGCCGAGTACTTGGTACTTGATATTGCAAATCCTCTCTGTTCTCCCCTGTTGCCCCTTAACGGTTTCCTCCCCGGGCCCCTCCTTTAACGGAGACAGTACGGCAACCGGGGTGATAGATAGGCTCGGGGTACCCGTATGTCTGTGCCCAATCGGTTACTCGATGAGTAAAATAGTCTTGATATCAATTGAGGCTCTCCATGATCTTTCAATCTCCGTAGTCTTTTGTAAAGAGAGAAGCACCAGCACTATGTATCATCTCTCGGGAAAGTAGCCGTTAACTCAGGGGCATTCCATAACAAACTTTAAGCGTTCTCCCTAGAGAACGGTATGGTCCCTTCCGAGTAAGGGACAGGAGAATAAATGCCCGGTTCTGTCGGGTCCGAACCTGCAGGTTGTCTCGTATACAACCCAGGTAGACGGTAATCGAGACGTCACGGCTGTTATTGGGTATCAGCGAGAACTAACGGCGTGATAACTGGTCAGATTGTTCTTGCTGCCCAAGGGAGGTCAGTGTGATAGGAGGCTCAAATATAGCTGGTTTGAGGGAAGAAATGTCACTTGGTAAAGAGAGTGTGCCAATCAACAATAACTTTGAGAGGCTGTCGGGGATCGCAATGGCATATGTAAGTTCCAAGGGGGTGGTAAAGCGTTGTGCAGAGTGAAGATCTTCGATGGCAGCGGGTGAGGCTAACAGCCCTGGTAGTTCCAGGTGCCTTCCCGTCAGTCTGGGAACTCTCCCCTTCCACTTCTCTCTTCTCGTTTCCTCTCTGTTCATCCTTTCTTCGTCAGTGTTGTTGCTCATTGAGCTTTGAAGCACCCTTGAGGTTCCCAGTAATCCATGATGACTCGATAACGTCGTTCAGACTCCGGCCGTGGGTCCCGTCGAAGCTCTCAGGCACCAGCACGACCTCGTGGGGTTTGGGCACACAGCAATCTCGATCGTCTCAGGCTCTCTCTACTGTGCACTCTCCACTCGTTCCATCGAGCTATCAGCACATTATACTAGGGCCATGCGAGTCATTGCTTAGCGCAATCCCTAGATGCCCGATCCCCCGATGCCCGATCTGCCCTGAGATCCTCCGATCCGCACCCGGGCCACCATGTTCTGCGGCTTTCCGCAAACCATTCCAGGTGGGTATGAGGCTCTTTTACAGCCGAGACTGGGCGCGTTTGGGCATTGTTAGCTCCGCAGAAACCACAACAGCGGGAAGTGGGCTACGAGCGTACTCACACGCCAATCGTCGAGTCCCACATGCTTCTCTGTGCGACCACGCCCTCTTCCAAACCCCGGGATTCCCAGTCTTTCCAATGGACTTCAGCAGACACACGACCGTATTATGGATACAGAAATTCGACATGATACAGGGGGCACTGATGCGATCAAGAAAAATCATTGACTAACCATCTTTCGCTAAGTAGAGATATATGCAAGTGGGATGCAAATGGAAGGCGACTGAAGCTGTACCGTATGCGAGTTGTGGGATGGATCAAGAGTGTCGACAACGAGTCTATCTCATCGCGAAGTCATTCTCGGCTGGGGAATCATGTCGGGCTCTCACGACATTGGTTCGACAAGGTGGACTTCTATGGCTTTCGGCCAATGCAGACGTACCTAGTCTGTCAGAATGCATTTCCCAAGATGTCAACGAGGCGATACATACAGTGGAAAATATGGTTTCAACGTGTGGTCAGCCGCCTCCCGCTGTGCTTGCGTGACAAGGGCCTCGAAATTCTGTGGTGACATATGCAAACGTTGAATCAATGGGTAGAGGGCGAGTGATCGAAGAAGTTGCTTGATATTTTCGTGGTTCGACCGGCCGATGTTTCGCATTCTTGCATCTGCCCTGAATCAGTCTCGATCATTCACCCCAAGAGAAATGCCAAACCAACCATTTGACCACGCTGACAAAGGAAGAGGGATCATCTTTGTGTCCACCTCGACAAAGCCCGCCTCTGTCATGAGTGTTCTCAGTTTCGAACCAATTCGAAGATCTTTCCTATCCTCCAAAGCACGCAGATAGTGTGTGCTCCACCTTCTCAGGGCATGGTCGTCATTGAGTGAGCCATTGTCGGATTGCACATTGAAGTATATCTCGACCATCTGTACCCATCCTCCTGGCTTCAGTACACTTGAAAGAACCCGGTGTTAGTCTTGAGGGTTCGATTGAATCGTGTCATGTTTCTCAGATCAAAAGCAAAATCAACCTGCTCAAGGGGTTCGCGCACCTGACTATGTCACGGAGATAGGATGGCCATCGGGCTCGGTGGATACCGGTCGCAAGGAGTCTCGAGTGGACAAGATCGAAGTGGTTGGTGGGAAATGTGAAACGGCGATTCAGATCATCGACCTGTGGGATGACATGTTAGCAGCCCTTCTCAGAAGGTCAGGCATCGTTGATCGCGACTGGCCAAGTAAATCCTCAAGACACAAAGCTTAGGTCTGCGGCAGTGGCACTGCTGTTCTCTCGGTGCAGAATACGCCTTTCGCCAAGGCGAACAACGACTTACCTGAAGCCACAAGTTGTCAGGCATATCGTCTGGATTCATGTGCGGGGCAATGTCCACGCCGATGACCTACAAGGCTCCGATTGTCAGATAATTGTCGAAGACGCTCAAGGGAACACCTCACCTCGCAGCTGGGATGTTGTTCAGCAACCTCGACAGCCCAGGATGCGGATCCATGCCCGCAGTCTAACACTCTTCGAAGTCGACGTATTGGTGGAAATATGAGGCGGTTATCGAAAATTCTTTGAAACACTTGCTGCTCGTCCTCGAGCCGTTCTGCTTCTTCCTGATTTGCTTGTCAGCAGTGCAACAATGGTGAGACTCCCACATTCCTACCTCATCGACTGGTCCGAAATATGTGCGGTGATCGATCGAATATTTCTGATACTCGCGGCCCTGGAACGTGACAGTAGCGAGATATTCACGATCTAGTTCTATTGTCTGTGAATCCGGACTCCTAGTTGTCAATATGAACGTCAGTCTTCCTTGGGTTACACGCACGAACGGGGATATCAAGCGTACGCCATTATCACCCTGAATCAAGTGGAGTGGTAGAGACGAAGAAGGAAATCTCAGCTGGTATATACGGATTAGTCTGGCCAGGGCGGGGTTGAATCTTCCGGGTCCAACAAAGTGCATCAGATCACGATGTTTGAAAAAGGAGCGAAAATCGATGTGATTTTAATGGAAGCGATCGGGTGCCGCTTGGAGATGTCGGCGGCAACGGCACCTTTAGGATGGCGGCTCGCGCGAGGATCATTCACCTTTGGGCGTCTGTTGGTGATGGTGGTATGGAGGGGCTTTCAATCATACAGTGAACCCGAATGGGCAAATGGAGAAAGCCAAATGGTCCGCCCAATTCAATTGCCTCGTGGAAGATCACAAAAACGATTTGTGAAGACACGGGGCGCTCAACGGCCAAATAATTAGCACCGATGGGGCCAGCGTAAGTGGTAACCAAATTCGACTACTGCGGACTCCTAATTCCCTCCGGATCGCTGATGTGGTCCAGGACAACTCCGAGACCTCATTCACACCACAAAGAAAATACCGCGCGTGACAACCTTCAAGTATTCTACTCCAGGGGAATGGGATATTCAACCGGGACGGAAGAAGCAAGAAGGCGGGTCGGTTGAGTAGCCGAACAGTGGTTCACGGAATGTGCTGGCAGGATTGGCATACTGACATGTAAGTATCAGGATAGACTTGACTCGGTTCCGCCGCTTAAAGCCAAGCTAACGAACCTTGAGCCTAGGCGGCAGTGCCGTCAACTAATGCACAGTTCGCACGCATAGTATCTACTTTGCATGAAGGGTCCAAGGGCGCCCGACAGTCTGGATTGAGTGTAAACCCGCTCACGCTGCATCTGACTGGAACATCCATACCGAACCTGTGAGGGTCGTTTCTGTGGTAAATTCGAAGGATTCCTTTGACGGGTATTAACGGTTATAGCGCGACTATCCAGAAAACCGAACCTATGGTTGCTTACGGTGATTCTTTCTCAAATCCTACCAACACGGTGTTCTGAACGACGAAAGGTGTCACAAGGGTTTCGCTCAGACAATGCAAAAACCAACCTGAATCACCCAACACTTGGGCATGAGGCTGAAACGATCGTCCATCAAGCAGTGCAACATGGCCATACGGAGAAAAAGGCCATCAGGAATCGGACATCATGATAGACCAAATTGAAACGAAAGCTTTGGTATTGGACTTCTGTCCAGCTCTTTCTGCAAGCCCTGCATTACATGTACATTACAGATTCCAGAGGTCTGGAAACTGATCTTCGCTGGTTCCCGCTGTCAGTTCCAATCAAGACGAAAAAGAAAAGAAGCTGCCCACAATTGGACCGGAGCCTTGGTGACACCGGTTTCCAAATCATTACTCACGCCCCGGGCCAAAGCCGTATCCTCGGGCCAATGTCCATGCAGTACTGTGGGTGCCAGGTGGCTTGCTCAGCCCGGTCTCACCATTAGCACCACGGTGCGCCCCCCTTCACCCCAACTCCAGTGGAGATTGACCGGGTCAGGATCAGCATCGTCCTCGTTGGACATCCATTCCCTCGGGATTTCCTGTGGATATACAATAGTCTGTGGATATACAATAGTTTTGAATTTGGTTTATGCCCCTCTTCGCTCGCGCTCACACACACCGCTTGTCTTGTCATGTTTTGCGTTCCATTCCACTGCTGTTGGCTTGATGACGCTACGTGGATTTGCTACAGGGATTTAGTCTCCGGATTGCCCCATGTACATAACAGAAGTACCCCCGCGCGATAGGCCGGTATTTCTATTTCCTCCCCATCTTTTTTTCTGACATGACAGTTCGTCTGGTTGCCTTGCTTATGGGAGTTCGTCTACATGTAAGTGCAGGGGCATAAACGTAATTCTGGCGGAGAATATATCCACCCCGAAGACATTCAATTCCGTGTGAATGTGGGTATCGTCTGGCTTTTGGAGTAAAGTATGCGACTACAACGCCGTGGCGTCCCCACTCCAGGTTCCGAATCCACCGTGAAACTCCCTTGGAAAATTCTAAGCCACCTGACTCCTGATTTTGCATTTTTGAATCCTGGCCAATTCTCCGAGGATCGTTTCCACTGCTTCGCACAATTTCATGTGATCGAAAACTGCAAGGACTCTCCCTCTAGTGTACTTGCAGGTACAGGTATGGATTCATACAATAAGTTAATACAAGTTGGATGTTTCCTTTTCAAATTGCCGCGACTATCATCTACCGTGGGTGGTGATGCTTACGACCCAGCCAGTCGGGACCATTTCGGAGACGATGTGGAGACCAATTTAAGTTCGCAATCAAAGTCTTTTTCTCGCGGGCCCGAATACATGTACATGTACAGTGCAAGCGAGAAAACATCCAAGTCCATCCAGACTGTCGGGTCGCCAGGGGGCTTACAGTACCCGTCCGGGGGCTGCCGTTGGTTCTGAAACCCAGCGCCATGGTTCGTTCTCGGGAAGCCTGGCCTTACTTTCCCGGCACTCTGGTCTACACGTACTAAGTTAGTTTATAACTTATAACATTATGGTAAGGGGCGGTACAAGGATATCGCTCTCGTTTCCGATCGGCTATGTTTTTCATACTGTACCGTATCTTACGTCCTTGATGGTCTCGTATCGGAGTCCTAGCGGATCGAGACTGAGCGGGGGTGTGTCCAGAGTGTCGGGACGCTATCACGTAGTGGGGTTAAGCTCCCTCCTTGTAGCTTCGGGGTCACCGTATTTATTTACTTGTCATTTGCTATTCTTGTCTAGGATTATGGACTATCGTGGCTATCTTCGGCCGATCATCGGGAGCCTGTTGGGGATATGTTTACTTCTTTTCTTCTTTTTCAGTTTCTATATGTACAATGTGTATCAAAATATTACTCGCAAGTACAGTATATTGTTAGGCCATTGAGTTCCTGATTTCGATTTTCTATTTTACTTTTATCCGGTGGAGTAGGAGACCCGCATTCGATATTAAAGGGGGTACACGTCACATTCACTTGGATTGCACATGTAGATGGAAGGATTTACCTTGCCTGTCTTACTGGAATTGACTATGATCCAAGCCTGCTGGACATACTGCAGATCAGTGATAGCCCAGATGGATGAGACTTTTGACTAGACGTGACACTCTATGGAGAATGCAGTTTCGAATCAGCGAGACATTTCCACGTTGTCCAAGTTATGCCTCGGCAGTCCACACTGGTACGTCATATGTCATCAATCGTTCAAAGAATTACATATATAAACATGACAATTTGGCTAGATCATAGCAAAGAGTGGGGTATAGAGAAAAGCACAAACGTAAGTACAGTACACGGCACAAAGTCGGAGCCAGAAAATATCAAAACGTCCACCTATCACCTCCCATCTACCGAACATCCTCTCTCCCAGTCATAAACTTGACACTTGCCGCAATAATCTGCATAACAGTCTCAATCTCCGCCTCTGTCCGGGGCGCATAGATGAAAAGATATTCGGCTGGGATGTCTGGCCTGGTACCAAGGGAAATGTACGTCATGGCCGACGAGCCCGAGAAAGCGTGTCGCTGGCCCCAGCCTGCTTCGATTACTTTGATACCTAAATGGGAGTTAGTGCATGGCCATGCATAGGAAGCAGCACAGATGACGGCAAAAAAGTCGGCAAAAAAGTCGGCAAAAAAATTGGCAAAGAAAGACGCGATAAACATACAATCGGCTGGCGCGAGGAGAACATGTGCCGAGTGATCATTCCCCGAATGAATATGAGCGATCTCGCCATTCAAAATCCCAGGCGAAGGAATATGATCAGCAAAGAAGAGAGCTGTGGTATGATTCTCGAGATTCGAGCGAGATAGTTTGACAAGGTGATGGTTGCGCAGACCGAAGGCATTGAACACATTGAGGAATTTCTATTAACAAATAGCAAAACAAAAGCAATTAGCGACCAGCTCATCCAAGCATCCAAGCATCCATCCTACTGAAAAGTGGACATATACATACCTCCATAACAACCTCATCCGGCACCTGCGTCAACTGCCTCTGCGGCACAACATGAGGCCCAACAACAGGCCTCCCCTCCTTCCTCCTCCCAAGCTGATCCTCAGATAACATCAAGAACCCCTCATCGCCCTTCCCATGCCCCTCCGCCGCCGCAATACGCTGCACATACTCGTCCGTACTGAGCATCTCGCGCCCGAACGGCTGGAACAATACGCGCACGAGGATCCATCCTAGGGCGTTGTTTGGGACACCGCCTGGGCCGTAGGATTTGAAGATTTTGTAATCGCGATATGCGGCTGGGAGGAGGAGCGTAGAGGTGAGAAGGGCGAAGGCACTGAGGGCGATGTTTACGCGGGAGTGGGTGTTGGGGATGATGGTGTTGAGGGTTGATGTAAGTGTTTGGAGGACTGGTAGGGGCATTGTGGTGGTTGTCTGGGAGGTTAACTTGAGCATGGAGAATCGGATAGAGGGTGAGTTTTGGTTCTGGGGTGCTGAAATATAATATGTCTCAGATGTCGGAGTCCCTCTTGGTCTGACGCGATCCCGAGGAATTCGCGTGAGGCTCCGGTTCTTTTCTCATCTACATACACATACATGTACATCCTGTTCGTCATACGACGTACGATTTGGTGAGAATCCGAAATCCGATTCGTTATGCTACTCATATTATCGTTATGTCTAGTGTGACTTGGGTCTATGTACTTCATGCAGAGTGCATGGCCCCCAAATGGGGTGTTGATCGGGCGCAGATGCAGCCCCTTTGGCCCCAGGTTTTGACTCGGTATTGCTGTTTGCCGAATTCCGATTTGCTGTCACTGGAAGTATGTAGTTCTGGTTTAGCGGTAGGTCGCGCGATGTCCGAACCTTCTGTCCGACATTTGACGGTACGTTGGGACGGAGTAGCATGAGGATAGTCATTGTGAAAGTGCAGAGAATACAACAATCCAAACTGCACACTTTCAATCCTCTTTGCTCTCTTCCCTGTTGATGGAGGTCAAGGAATGTGCAAGCTTCAGAAGCACCACGCTCTCGGTTGCGGCGTAGTAATTCAGACTATATCGCTGTTAGAAAACATTATCCCCTCATTAATACCCCGGAATTGTACTCACCTATCCATCAAGATCCGGAGATGGCGCGTGAAATGGTCCTCGTAGCGCTTCAGTGTATCTTCAAGCTTCGCAATTCGTGTCGGATCATAACCTCTAGCCTCAGCACCGGGGACTTTGCCTCCCGCTAAATCTGGGTCTGCAGAAGCCAAGGTTCTGGAGAGCGAGGCTGCTGTCCAGGATGCAAACATGGTGCAGCAGGTCACAAGTTTAGAATGGATCTGCGTGATCAATTATTAGCATAGATTCCACCAAATGAAGGAACACAACATACCTTCAACAGCTTAGCCTGGGTAAGCATGCACTCCTTCAGGCATGTATCCAGGAAATCCACATGATCCTGCATCAGCTCATCAACCGTCCGGTTAACCTGCTTCATATCATTCTCCGTCACCTCCGATGCCTCCTTATGAACCTTTTCAACGCGCTCCATCAAACCGACCCAGTTGGGCTCGATGACCTCTGCCGTACAGAAATACAGAAGTTGTTGAACAAAGACCAACATCTTCGCGCGCAAGTTCCATGCCCGCCGTTTCCAGATCTCCAGTCGTCTGTCGGAAGATTTATGCCGCCAGCTAGTTACCTTGTTCTGGTCTGACCAGGACGTGACCAGCAACGTCTCAAGGTGGCGCAGTGACAAAAGATGGCGGAAGATAAGTTGGTATCGTAGAACAGTCTTGCGACTGATGACTAGCGACAGAGGAAACGGAACTGAGTAATCCAACTCCAGAGCATCGAATCCCAGAATGTCCTTGTCCTCATCTGCTGAATGAGCGGCTTGTTGCTTCTCAAATGATGCTTCCGGATTTTCTTGGTTGATGCCTGAAACATTGACAACCTGCATCAACCACTTTGTCAGGCCGATCTTGTTCATCCGCACCTTGACGTCTTCCTTGAACTGGTCCTGTGCTGCGATACTGCCAGGCTGTCGGAGCACGATATCTAATAGCGACTGGAGCTTGCCCTCGTTGACGACCCGCGCCGGCTTTCGCAGCTCAGAGGAGCCTAGCTCGAGGAAATAAGAGAAGAAATCTGAGCGGTCGAGGAAGAAGTAATGCTTCAGGGAGCGGAATCGAATGTTAAGGGAGTTTTTGGTGACAAGCAGATTCAACAATGAGGCGTTAGCGTATGTGTAGGCGGCGTTAACGTTGTCCAAAAACCGTGGATCGTCCAGCGTCTTCGGCACATCTTTGACCTCTTTGCTGATGTCGACACCACCACATTCTCGGACCACATTGAGATACTTTCCGGCCAGTAAGACCTTTTCTCGAACGCTCGTAAGCTGTGGCGGAACCTCGTTGTCTCGAATCGTGTAACGCTTTTCCCAGTACTCATCCGTGTAGTCTTCCTCCAGCTTCTCCCGCTTGATCCATTTTTGCTCCTTGACCAGGAACTCGGCGTGGGGATCTTTTATACCTCCGTGGTGTAACCATTCATTCAGCATGGTCATGTAGGGCCGACTGGCGTCGCGTAGTAATGTCTGAAGCAAGGTCTTTGTTGTCGGGTCACCTGAGAACGTAGCCAGACGTTCTGTTAGGAGGCGCAGAATGTTTCCTCCTTTGCACATTTTCTTGCGTGCCATGGCCCCTGGAACCAGGTCTCCTCCTTCCTTGAGCTGTTCAAGGATATTGTCAACATCATCGAAGTCGTCAATGGACTCATCGAGATCTTGATCTAATAGACCATTTCGACGCAACAATTCCTGGCCCATGGAATAAAGCTGCGTTAGACACTGAGCGGTAGGCATCGTGTGAAGGTGTAGTAGGTGCAAGGTGAATGTAGGGTTGTTCAACAGCTGGCTTTCCAGCTGGGCGATAAGGATCAGGTAGTCCTTGAGAAGCTTCCTAATAGATGCACACAATGAGTGACTAACAGCGCCACACTCAGCTCGGCTTTGAATCTCCACAAACGCCTCCATGGCGCTGTAATGTGTCGCCATCTTTAACATGGACTGGGTGAGATCTCGTAGGGTTGGATCGATGCCTGAGGCCATTTGGAAGACCGGGCCCGTCAGGCGGTCTTTTTCGACGGAAGGATCATACGAGCTGGCGTAGTGAATGTATTGACCTTCAAATCCCATAAAAACAAACAACAAGTCCTCCAGGATTGCTGCTTCTTGCGCATCGGGGGAGAGCTCTCGAAGTGGTCGAGGTTGAAGCGACTGCGGAGCTGTCGAGGCGAGAGGAGGGACTGATACGCGGCATGCGAGCGGAGCTGTAGAGCGAGGAATCAAGGAAGCTTGCGGATCCCACGGCGCTGTATAGATACGGGAAGGTTAGTTTAACCATCACAGCCTCGCCGGCGAGATGCGGCACAAGACCACTTACTAGTCGAGTCATTCTGGGGATTCGAGCTTGTGCCATCGGCCTGAACAGGTCTCTTAGGCCGAGTCTTATCCCAATCGCCTCGGTTGGCCGCACTGAGAGATTCCTTGACAGGGTTCCTTCGCACTGCCTTTTCCCTTGTTGTGATCACGGCGCGCTCTGTGCGCTTTTCGGACATACTCTTTTGATCACGCGATACTCTGTGCTTCTGGCTCGAAGTACTTGCGTGCGAAGGGTCCATGTTCTCGGTTTGAAGCGGCGACGCTCCGCGATTTTCGGAATTGACGCGATTGGAGACAACGCGGGGTCGTGAAGCGCTCATATAGGCGCGGTCATTGGCAGACATAATCCCGCGAGGGCAACAAGTATATCATGTAGCATAAGAGATCAAGTGCGAATAAGTTAATGGGGCGCAAAGGTAGGGAAGAGTGATATCCAAACAACCAAACAACCTTCGAACTCCACTCGGGTTTGGGCAGAAGCGTGCCTTAGTGCCTGAGGCGACACTAGGCGCTCACCTCTTACGTCGCGAGCTTCCTTCCCGAGCTTCAGACACCCTCTGCTCCTTTCCATCCTCTCCATCGCCTGTCTTCTTTGCTTCTTTTCTCGACTAGTCCCTTCAGCCCTTTCAGATCCTCCATCATGTTTATTGCCCGATCAGAATATGGTAAGCTTCGTCAACGTCCCCTCGCCGCGGATTCAACTAACAGCTGTGGACAGACCGTGGAATCAAGTACGTCCTCCACTTACGATGCGTGGCCCCTCTTCGATGAATCCCCAGTCTGACAATGGTTGTTTCCCAGCACCTTCTCCCCCGAAGGTCGATTGTTCCAGGTCGAATACTCTCTTGAAGCTATCAAGCTAGGCTCCACAGCGATCGGAGTATGTATACTATATCTTCTCTTTTTCACTACGCCGGTCGATTGAGCATATGGGAGGCACCCACTGGAAGCCCTCATATCGTTATCGAAACGCCGAACGGAGGATGATGCGACCCCGGAACAGTTCTTGCTGACATTCACCCAGGTAGCAACATCCGAGGGTGTGGTCCTCGGTGTCGAGAAGCGCGTCACATCTACCCTCCTCGAAGCGTCATCCGTCGAGAAGATTGTCGAAATCGACCAGCACATCGGCTGTGCCATGTCCGGCCTGCAGGCCGATGCCCGGAACTTGGTTGAACACGCCCGCGTTGAGTGCCAGAATCACGCTTTCCACTATGCTGAGCCTCTGCGGGTTGAAAGCACCACTCAGGCAATTTGCGATTTGGCTCTGCGATTCGGTGAGAGTGGTGACGACGAGGAGAGTGTTATGAGTAGACCTTTCGGTGTTGCGCTGTTAATTGCTGGTTACGATGAGGACGGGCCACAGCTGTAAGAGATACTATTCGCTTTCTTTTTCTGATAGCCTCGCTAACCTCCGATATTTTTTTAGATACCACGCTGAGCCATCCGGCACGTTCTACCGGTATGACGCCAAGGCCATTGGCTCGGGAAGCGAGGGCGCGCAGGCCGAGCTCCAGAATGAATACCACCGGTCTTTGACCCTAGCAGAGGCTGAGACGTTGGTTCTCAAGACATTGAAGCAGGTTATGGAGGAGAAGCTTGACTCGAAGAATGTCCAGCTTGCTAGCGTGACCAAGGAGAAGGGCTTCCGTATTTACGGCGATGAGGAGATGGGCAATGCTGTCGCACAACTCGGTGGGAATCAATAAACGAGCGGTTGTGGATGATGTGTCCTGAATTTATCAGGCTCGATATTGGGGCTAGTATCTGTTCAGAGCAATAGAAAAATAATGATGCCGCCCAAGTTTATGTCTATACATGTATTGATTGAGATACAGATCATGCATCCATGGTAATTTTGAGCTATATACAAGGAAAGACAGAGAAGACTAGCGGATCTTATACACACAAGGCTTCAACACCTGAGCCTCCTGCTCAGCAGTCATACCAGACTCAGACTCAGGCTTGCGGTCGACAAAGCGCTTCTTACCGGGAGCCGCAGGCGCAGTCAAAGCCGAAGCATGTTTGCCCTTCGTAGGCGCACCACCCTGCTTGACAAACACCATGCGCACAAACATCTTATTAGACTTGTCGACAGACTCCTGGCGAAGCATGAAGCCACGAGAGCGGAACACCTCCACAAAGGCAGAGATATCAGTCTCATCACCGTTATCAGAGGGACGCGCATCCTCAGCAAAGATCTCCGCCTCATCCAAGTCAGAATCAGCATCATCCTTGCCACCCTTCTTCTTGGGCTTCTTCTTGTCAGTCTTGCTACCAGGCCTCTGGGCGCCGATCTGCGACTTCTTGCGCGTCACCTTGCCAAATCGACTCTTCACCTCACTAACCCAGCACTCGCCCTTGCCGTCGCCGCGCAGAACACGCCATGCCTCTTCAACGAACGAGACCCAGTTGGTGCCCATCAGACTGAGACAGAAGATAGCCACGTCCACTGAGCCATCCTCCAATGGGAGGTTGGAGATATCAGCCTTGGTAATCAGCGCATCGGGAGCTTGCAGATCGTAGCTGTTAAGCTTGATGTTCAGTTTCTTGGCGGAAGGAGTCAGGGCACGCGACAGCGCCGCATCACCACAACCCAGGTCGGCGAAGGTGCATGATCCATTCGGGCGGCGCGGGAGCGGGTATCCCTTTGCTGGGTTGAGGGGCTTGCCTCGCTTCGGGAGGGGGATCGCACCGCGGTGGCGGATGGTCTTGATGTAGCCGTCGACCGGGTTGGAGGGCCAGGATTCCTTCACCTGTCTTGAGAATCCGGCGTGGTACTCATCGAAGAGCTCGGGGTTGGCATTGAACATGTCAAGCGCTTTCGCGGACGGTGTGGTGTAGAGTGTTTCGTTCAGGTGGCGGAACCGGGAGGAGATCAGCTTCTGTCGCATCGCCTGCTGGAGGGGTGTCAGGTTTGATGCTGGTGGTGGTGGTGCTGGCGCAGCGGGAGCAGGAGCGGGAGCTGCTTCAGTTGAGGGAGCTACATCGTCTGTTTGCTTCGCGGCGTCGGCGTCCTTGTCCTTGTTCTTCTTGTTTCGCTTCTGCTTCTTCTTGGGTGCCTTTTCGTCGCCTTGGTCTGCCTCGGCGCTGGGGGCGACAGCCTCGCTGGCAGGCTTCTCGTCTGCGGCCTCGGGTGCCTGCTTCTCCTTCTTTTCCTTCTTCTGCTTTTGCTTCTGCTCTGGCTTCACGGAAGTGTTCGCACCCTTTCCACCTTTTGCAGGGCCTCGGGTCTGGCCCTCGATATGCCGGCGGTACATCTCATCTACATTGCCTGCGTTGACAGCGCCATTGCCGCGCTTGCGCTTGTTGTTCTTCGCATTGGGCTTGGTATCCTTCTGTTCGGACTCATTCTGAGGCTTGGCGGACTGAGTCTGGGGCTTCAGAGCATCGCTCGAAAGCGACCATCCTGGGACAGCGAACATGATGGGATAGGATTGGCGAGTAGTGGCCAATACCTTCAGATATGCGAGACTGGGGTGGGGACGGGGTGATGTTCGAGCTCTCAAGAAAGAAAAAAAAAAGTAGCTCAAAATTTCGTTATCAGTGGTAATCTTACTATCGTTACCATACGACGCCTCAGACCTCAGGTGTCAAAACCTCAGGTGTCTATAATTGCATCCTCAGGCTTCACAAGGCTCCGCGCCTAAACACCTATGGAAGTTGATCGGATCAGAGGACCCACGACGTTCCCTGTTTAGGTCTCTCCCCGACTATCATATATTCAGAGTCGATTAGCACTAATAGGAGACCCCGATCCGATCGGCTGTTATGGATGTATAACTCAGTCCAGGCGCCTCATAAGCCGGGACCCCTGAGCCCTGCGTAGATGAATTAAATGAACATGTACTAGTAGAGGAGTTCATGCTAGGCAAATCGATATAAATTAAATTAACATATAAGATGGAAAGTAATGGGCGGAGGAAGCGTGGATCTCGGCTGATCTGCGAAACCGGCAGCTTTAACCCACCATCCTAACCTCGCTAGCTTCCTCACGTCTACTCCGTACTTCTCTCTTTAAGGTCCCTTTTGGTCCCACAATGTCTTACATGCATAAATACCCTCTTTCTTTCTATACTGTCTAGTCACACTTTTTACCATGGATGAAGATCTCCATGACAATCCGAGTCCCATCGAGTATGCGGAGGCCTCGTCCGCACGGTCAGGTCCCCGCAGACTCCCGAAGAAACGGACCAAGACTGGTTGTTTAAGTATGTTGCATGATGGGTGAGAGATGGTTCCCCGTTGACCAAGCCTAGCTTGTCGAAAGCGTCGCATTAAGTGCGGCGAAGAGAAGCCGATCTGTACCAACTGCGTCAAGTCAAAGCGAATCTGTGAGGGCTATGCCCAGCGAGTTGTCTTCAAGAATCCCATCGGTATCTTCGGATCTTTTGGTCCCCTACATAGTCAGGATCCCCAAATGCTACAGCAGCATATGGGAATGCCCATGTACAACGACTATGGCTCGCAACTCCCTCCCCAGCAGGCCGCTGCCGCCGCTCAGCATCCAATGCTTGCCCCGCGGCCTGTTGATCCAGCTACGATGGGTTACAGCTCTTTCCCGCCACAGATGCCTCAGCCAGATAGGTCTCAGCCAGGAAATACTCCTCCGTTCTACTACCCACCTGGTCCAATGCCGGTGCAAGCGCCGACCCATATGTGGCAGATCGGGCAATTGGGTCATACAGAGGGCATGCCGGTCCCACAAGCCAGCGCTGATTACTCACAGGCACAGCATCCAGTCCAACCGGGGGAATCGAGCACGCCACAAATGCCACAAACAAGCATACAATATCCGCCTCTGATCACTAGTCCGATCGGGCAGACGGCTGAAGAATACGCCTCGAACCTGTCCCCGGTTCCGGCTCTCAATGCTGTACCGGGAAGAAATCAGGACATTTCAACTCAGGTCTGTATCGCCCGAGTCTCCCCAGTGTTTGTAATGAGCATGCTGAGTATTGTTTCCTAGATGACTCAGCCTCTGCCGACTATATACCATTATCAGCCGCCACCGGGACAATTGGGACAGCAATCAGGTCCTCTTGAACAGTACATTCCCCAGCAACCGCAGGTGATATATATGGAAGATGAAACCGAGGACTATTACGATGTGGACTCGGACGATGAGATGGACGACCAATCCCGGGCCGAAGGCTTCAACCAGCTGAGTCTCATTATGGCGTCTGCCAACCGCGACGAGCAACAACTACGCTCCTTTACAACTTATTTGAACGAGCCTAATATTCTCGCCTCGTACCGTCCCTCATATGGTTCTTCTCCTTTGAACAATCCCAAAACAGCCCGCATCTTCGCCCACTTCATTCATTCCACCGGCCCCTCTTTATCAATATTTGAACGTCATCCTACCGACTCTTCGATTGGCCTAGGGGCTGCCGTGCCCTCCACACGGCAAGGTTTATGGACCTATACCCTTGCTCTCAAGGCTTTGGAGCACCCCGCCCTGCTACAGTCCATTTTGGCAGTCAGTAGTTTGCATATTTCAAATTTGCAGCATACTCCTGCAACAGTGTCCCTGAAACACTACCACTATGCATTAAAACGAATTGGATATGCAGTCGGCCTTCCCCACCGGCGCAAACAAATTGGTACACTGGCTGCTACTCTCCTGCTTGGCTACTACGAGGTGATATCGGCTGATCACTCCGGATGGAACAACCATATTGCCGGAACCGCCCAGCTAATTCGAGAGATCGACTTTGCTAGCACGACCAGAGACCTTCGAGCTCATCGACGCAGGCTACACGAGCAGCGACGCCAGTCGGACTGGTCGAATTCATGGTGGGGAATGTCTGGCGATATATCCGAGGATGATCCCTTCGAGGAGAAAGAAGGCAACATTGATGAAGACCTCATCGGAACCCTTATGGGTCGTTCAATCAACTATGACCAATTTGGTGTTATTGACGAGGGCAACACACAGCCACTCAAGAAGCACTTTACTCGCAAGGACATTGAGGTTTTCCGAATCCAGTGCGATCTCTACTGGTGGTTCTTCAAACACGATGCATTCCAGAGCTTTATTGGAGGGAACAAACTATTGTAAGTCTCCGCGTACTGGAAATGGGAATGCCACTTGCTGACAGTGGAAGGTTGCCCTTCTCTCAACGGGGTCAGTGTCCGCCCCGAGCGGGTGTCGGTCGGTTAGATGCCATCTATGGCTCGGCAGATCATCTATGGATGTTGCTCGCTCGAGTGACGGACTTTGGCCTGCGTGACCGGAAGCGAAAACTTAGAACGTTGAAGGCAGGTGGGAAGGACTGGAGGCCTGGTCCTGAGATGTTCAAGTTCATGGGTCGCTTTGCTGGCGGTCCCCCTGGCCAAAGACCAGGGCCTCCTGGTGGTCCAGGTCCAGGCCCGGGTGGTCCAGGGGGTCCACCTGGTGGCACCCCCGCTGCCCCCCCTGGTCCCCCTGGTATGCAGCCTGGAGGCCCCGGCGAACATCCGACAGCAGAGCCTGCTGGGCAATCACCTCCATCTGCTGACAGCCCTCCCATGTATGGGATGGTACCCCCTCAGCCCCCGACTCGACTGCCGTCTGGATTCCAAGATAGACCGCGTGAGCCGCGGGCGTCACCTGACGCGGATGACCAGAACGAGGTGAGTTACAAGGAAGCAGAGCAGGACTGGGAAGAGATCTTAGCTGCTATGGAAATCTTTGCCCATGCGCTGGGCCGTGACTTTCAGCCTCTGCCAGCGGATG
>ERZ1673737.1615-NODE-1615-length-21037-cov-4.757792_pt1 | contig 21037 bp, 14 predicted proteins | sample MGYA00580211_ERZ1673737 | MGnify/ENA primary metagenome ERZ1673737 (study PRJEB41218, sample SAMN15661789) | gut metagenome | host: Homo sapiens | place: Canada: London | collected 2015-08-20/2019-03-30 | study: EMG produced TPA metagenomics assembly of... | reverse complement strand
ATTCAGCAAATTCGCGATGTCTATCGTGGACTGAGAGGACGGGATAATATCGCTGGTACTGTCCCTAGTCAAGAGAAGGGTGGAACCAGTGCTTCACCTTCTGCTGGGTCTATCAGCGATGCTACACGCACCGGGGATGTTCAAGAAATCAAGGGTTGATCTTGCAAATGGTCGATGTGGAATCGCTTAGCGGAGAAGGATAATTGTTGAGGTTTGTTGAGTTCTACAATGTCTTGGTTTAGATTTCGATGAAGTTACATGTACTTATTCTAATCTTATATGTTACGTTTTAAGATTCACTTGGCAAATCATGTACTACAACTATCCAGGAGACTTCTTACAAGATTGAAAAATCTTTCTTATTCAGTAAACTCATCCTGTGCGACTAGATACAAAAGCTAGGAACAGATCCCATCACCATCAAGGTGATCTAGACAGCCCGCACAATGTAAAGAGCCCCAATTTCCACTCCATGTGTTAGCGAAAGTATGTCCAGTGGACTAAAATATCAACAAAGAAGATAGAAATAAATCAGAAGCCAGCCTTGAGGTTGTCGTACTTGGAGGCAGGGTAGCTCAGCTGATTCTCGCTCTTGTCCAGAACGCCAGTGCCTCCAAGGTTATTCACAACCTACAAAGGTCAAAGTCAGTAAGATGATCAAATGTGGAATATGGATGAAACGTACCGTGGTGACCAAACTGTCATCACCTGTCTTGTCACCGCTAAGCTCCCACCACATACCACCACCAAGGCCCTTAGACTTAATGTATTCACCCTTTTGACGCGCAATCTCAGGGGTGTCATAGCTCATGAATAAGCGCGAGCTTGGGTTGTAGCAGTAGCTAGCGCCTTCCTGGTTCAGATTTGTGACCGCACAGCCGGACTGGGGTAGAGCCTTGTAGTCCCACACACCGTCCTCCCAGCTACCAGAACCGACACCGCTGTAAGATTGGCCAGGACCGTTGGTGTTGGTAAATGACCGGCCGTACAGAGGCATACCTAGGACAATCTTGCGAGAGGCCACTCCGTGCGATGTGTAGTAGTCGATCGCTTGGTCCGTGTTAAAGGGAGTGCTGGCTGGGTTGCTGTTAGATGCGTGGAGGTTGGCGTCGTGGCCGGCAACGGTATCCCAGCTTCCGGAGTAGTCGTAGGCCATCAAGTTCCAGAAGTCAAGGTATTGATCCATTTGTGAAAGATGCATTTTCTGGTAGTTAACAGGGCCTAGGATTTGAGTTAGCTTTATCAAGATATCTAGGAATGACACGTACCGGCAGGGGATGCAGTGGTGAGCAAGAAATGGTAGCCTCCTGCGTTGGCTGAGCTATAGGAATCTAAGGCCTAAGGGAGTTCGTTGTTAGCAGAGCTATCAACAAGAGAAGCATAAACTTACCCCACGAAGACGGCGGAGGGTATCGACAAATTGGTCCGCCTCATTATCATTGGCAGGATACTACCTGATATTAGCATTAAATACTGTGAGGAAAGATAGAAAACTCACTTCGAAATCAACATCAATGCCGTCAAAGCCCAAGTTCTTCAGCAGCTCGACAGAACTGTCAGCAAACTTCTGGCGTCCAGCCTCAGTCGCAAAGGCAGTTCTAAGGTTGGGAGAATAGGTCCAGCCTCCAATCGACAGAAGAACCTTAAGGTTACGGTTCTTCTTCTTAAGTAGGAAAAGCTGCTTGATACAGCCATAGACATTGTTTCCGGAATCAGCCCAGGAATCAGTGGGGTAGTGCTTGTCAGTGTCCGACCAAGTGTCCGACAGGACCACCTCACCAGAGGCTTGGGCATTGGCGAAGGCGTAGAGAACATGGGTCAGTCGCTCGGCGGGAATATCCTGAGGCTGGAAGTTGCGAGCGTAAATGCCCTAATAGTGTTTGGTTAGTTACTCTTATCGAGCATATAAGGATGAGATGCATACCCAGTTCACAAAGTAGGCCACGGAGTGATATCCGTTAACATCGCGAGCAGCAATGTCAGTTGCATTGATCTTGGTCAGGGAAGGGATGTAGGCAGCGTTGGCCAGCCACGCTAGGCCTAACAAAAAAGGAAGGACGAAGTGCATAATGAAGGAGTGTCAAGGCTGTATCCGATGGAAAGGCTCGGTCCGGCGAGCGTTAGGAAGAGAGAGTTGTCGAGTGTAAAGTCGAGGAAGGGGAAAATGAGACTATTTGTACTCGAGGTCGACAATTAATTCAACTGATCATTGTGACATACAATAAGCATTATCAACCCCCTCAATACAGATCTCAGACGAGACGCTGCAGCGTAACTACAATAGACCAATAACCTCACTACGCCATTCATCGGGCCAATAGATCACAGTGCATTCTGTCACATTCTTTAGTCTCGTCCACATGGACCGGATGCCTCCCTCGGAGTATCAGTAGGAATGAGGAGGCGCCACATACATGCCTCCAACTCCGAACAACGGCATGGTAGTCGAGATCGCTAACAGCATGGCCATGTGTGTAACATTCTGAAATCAGGGTTTGATCCGTTATGCCGACTCCAATCTCTGCCCGCGTGGAGGGTGAAGAAATCCCAGCCAATCGGCCAGGGGCCTATCTGGGGATGGGTGACATTGTCATCTGCGAGTCTCGACAGTAGCTCGGGAAATGCCTGTTCATGCCGGGATTGGATGGTGCAGCAACATTCTGCTATCAGTATTTTGGAGTTGGATGTAACTGAGAGGTAGTATTCAAAGCCAAATAGATTGATGCCAGTGAGTTAGCGCTTAGGGGTCTAGGGGGCTAAACCAAATCCACCAAATTAGGGGGAGCAGGTACAAGTTTCATGCAGGAACGAGGTCGGCAAGATAAGCCAATGTAACACTCAAACCATGCGACCGGGACATGTGCCATGGAGTGAAGGGGTGAAGATACAAAGTGAATCTGGTGATCTAGGGGCTCACGTGCCTTATACTTGCCATGTATGTGACTAAGTACTTAACTTATAAATTCTTTGAGTGTGACTGAGGCAGAAAATGGTAAGAGATCTTCACTTTACAGTGAACTAGTTCGATATAACTAACCAGGATGCAAATCTAACTGTCTTTGCCCTATACAACTTCGACGATGCTACATTCGGATGTACAGTACACCCCGACAAAAGACCGATACCTCACATCCGCCCGGATGAGGCTCCAAGAGGAAAAAGCTCCGACCAAAAATGTTCAGGCATTGGTCTCAAGCACATCCCCAACCATAGCTATTCCCAGTCTGGAGCGATCCAAGAACTTCCCTTCGTCAGCAGCGATCTGCGCGGCAGCATCCACCGCCGTAACCCTAGCATGGAAAGCTCCAAAAGCAGCCTGATCAGGGAAAGTAAGTTCAGCATAGGCATCGAAGTCGAAGTCCGACTGCTGCCCGCTGAGGACAGTGGCCGGGGTGACGGCGTTCCGTGTGGTGGCGTCGTCAGGAGGGGTTGTGACTGTAGTGCGGGCGATGTAGCTTCGTTTGTGTGATGAAGGGAAACTGTTCCCCGCTAGTTTCTTGACTAGATCCACGTGTACTTCATAGTGCTTTTTGAAGTCTTCCGGTGACAAGCCGGGCTTGCGATAGGCGTAGATGATGGCTGTGATGGGCATTGTTCTAACTGGAGATGTCAATTCAAAGTTGGGTGTTGCAGATCGGACTGGTTGTGTTTGCGATGTGGATTTTGTATGGCTGATAGCTATGAAAATGTGAAGAGAGCCAGATTATTTCTCGGGGGGATTTGTCTCTTTTTTAGGATTGGCCCCCTGTGTAAGAAGTAGCGAAGCAATGGGGCCAAACTGGTGATTTGTGGAATCCTTGGCAGATTTCTGCCTATCACTCTAACGCTAAATCCAATAGATTTTGTGGCTCGGGTCTGGTGAAATTCTACCTACAAGCCAAAAGGCATGGGAACGGGGAGACTGAAGCTGTAAAAAGTGTTGCAATGATTTGGCTAATGCTAAGTTAAAGTAACGGGCCTCAATACGAAAAGAGAAGATCGATTGTGTATCATGAGAGGAGCGCATACTCAATATCACCAATGGATTAGACGTGACCAGATGCAAGCATCAAATCCAAGTGGCGGACAAAGGTGCATCCTATTCCAGCCACGGCACCTAAACTTGTTAGCAAATATAACCGGCAAAGAGAGAGAAATGTGTGTTCAAACATCAACAGTCGGTGCCTCCCATAACCTCTGCTTTAAGGACTTCAATCTCAGGTCTTGCTTGAGTTTGACAAGGATTCTGAGGTCTTTGATCACCTTGTCTCGAAGCTGAAGGTGTTGCAGGTTGGGAAAAAGCTCCTATAAACGACTGGTTAGCGCAACAAAGAAACAGGTCAAACAGATTCACAAACTCCAATCATCTTGAAAAGTCCTTTCCACATCGCCACCGCCTTGTCTTTGTCTTGATTGTAATAACCTTCAACGGACCCAATAGCCAAGTGCTTGACAGCAGGACATATGAGTTGAGGGATCAAAATGGCACTATGCGCGGGCGTATGAACCAACAGTGTCAGAGACTGGAGGTTGTGTAAATTGACTCCATCAAAAGACTTGACCTTGTTGACGCGGGTAACAGTTTGTATGGTTGTCGTGAGTATCATATCCGCATACACCTGGCGACGATGTACAGGGACGTAGTCAAAAATTGGAGCCAGCCCATGGCTCGTGTATGCAGTGGGTTCAATCCAGATAAGACGCATCGCCTCAGGGTACCAGCTGCTGTTGACTACCGCGCAGTCAAGCAAGGTCAATCTCTTTCGTTTGTGTTTCGGTCCCTCCCATTTTGATTTTAGTGTGTGCCATGCAAATCGGTGGTGACCCGACAAGAACGAGAAGATGATGCAGAGGATCTCGGCGGTAGCAAGTGCACGCTGGGCGGCTGGCGAGAAGGTATTTGCCCACCTCCATCTTGGATGGAAGGACCTCATCATTTGATCGTGGCTTCGTTAGGTGGAGGTTGAGTCAGGAGGCAAGAGATGCCAAGGTCGAGCTGATGGATCGGACGGAATGGGGGAAGGAGAAGGCGCTGGGTTGTACGAGAGATGGGTGACAGGGAGAAAATGAACGATCAAAACAACAACTCCAAAATACAAGGCAGGAACTCAGCTTGCCTGATAGTCTGCCTGAGCAGCGTCTAGCCCAACTACAGCTATACAGCACCAACAGTGAAGCCTCCTATATCTTTGGACGGCCAGTCAGAGTACTGCTAGTGGAGATGCTCCTATTATTTATAGCACTCCCCGATGAAGCATGTGGTGGAAGAGGTGAAGAGTAGTTCGAAAACAATGCGGGAAATGGTGTAGTCGTTGCGAGCGCTCATGGATTTTGTGTGAAGACGCCTTGATTCCTAAGAAGGATCTCGACGCATAAACGTCTAGCTGGGCCAGTCAGAATGAAGTTACAACAAGAAGCAATAATACAATATTGAAACAATCAATTTTTACACAGACCATCCGTAGATCGCTGCCTGCAAGCCCTCCACGGGCCTCATCTATGGACGCCAAGAAATGCGAATTTTATACACAATCATAACACTACCCCTTAAGTCAACATATCATCAAGGCGCTCACCAAGCACCTTCTCAATCTGCTTAACCCATTTCCGAACTTCTCTCTCGACGTTCTCATCCTCATCCTCCATCAACTCACTGATGTAAGGCAGCATCTCGGGAAGAAGTGCAAGCCACTCCTCGCCCAATTGCTCGGTAAGAGCCTGTTCAGTCTTAAGGGCTGCGAGGCGGGTGTGTGGGTTGTCACCACCAGCGGAGCGGGCGTTGGGAGCAGATGAGGGACGGAGGTACTTCATCAAGGCGGAGTTGAGCTCCTTGTGGTTATCAGTAGAGTCGGCGGCGATGGCAAGCTCTGTGATTGTAGGAACGACATCGGCGATGACCATGTTGGAGGTGGTTGTGCTGGTTGCGTGGCCGAGTTGGGCGATCAGAGGGCCAGAAATGCTGGCGAGGTGAGAGGGGCTTTGCCAGAATTCTGTATCGATTGTTAGCGGTGTTCATGTAAACCGAGAACGCATGTATAACGTACCATCCTGATCATGCTCAAAAGCGTTGCGGAGCATGCGAAGAGCTGCCAACCAAAGAGACTTGTGGGTCTTGGATGGACCGACGGTGCTGAGAACTTGAACCACGTTCTCCATAATATAGCTGGAGTATCCAGTGACAATTGACTGGAGAGTACCGAAGAAGACCTCGAGGAACTTGTAGAAAGTCGTAAGGCGCGACACCTGAGCTTGCTCATCCTTCTTGGGAGCGCCGGTAGTGGCCCACTCAACAAACTTGAGGAAGATGGGGCGGAAGGTGCTGTCATTCAGCTTGTAAATCATCTTAATGGTAACATCGTTAACCGCAGTCTCAGCCTCGTCAATATCGGAAGCTTCGAAGATCGCAGCGTCACCAAGAGCGAATTGCTCACAGCGTAGGTCAAAGGCCTTAAAGATGATCTTTGTGAGAACAGCGATGTTCTTGGCAATGGTCGACTTGGGGTGCTTCTCAACAGCCAATGTAACAACCTGCAGGATCTCATTGACGGCGGCGGGACCGGCCTCAGCGGCGTTCTGCCAGTTACGATCGACAGCGCCAAGAGTAGCACTGACGTCGACCTTGCGAGCCATCAACCGCAGAGTCTCTTGACGGCTGTCATCACTACCCTCCTCAATATCCGCGTTGGCAGACTTGAAAGACAGCAGGAGAACCTTGTCCAAATGAGCAGCTGAGATCATGAATGGAAGGTGGACGAAGAGGGCGGAGAAGAGAGTGTAGACGGCATCGTGGAGTCGCGAGTTCTCCTTCTCGGGGACCAAGCTCAACTCGAGCAGCTCCAAAGAGCGCTTCAGTGTATCGGGAAGCGCAGGAATCAAAGACTGACCCAGTACCTCAGCCATAGAGGCAAGACACAAGATACCCATGTAGCGAATACGGTCGTCAGTCTGGCCAATACATGATTCGCTGGCAACAACTTGAGCAGCAGGGATGATCTTGGAGGGGTCCTTGCGGCCGTACTTGTCGGTGATACGGTCGATGCAGGAAACGGCAGCATGCTTGAGAAGCGTATCCGGAGACGACTCGACAATACCAACCAGGTTGGGAATGAAGTCAAGAACACGGATCTGCGACAAGTTGTCACGCTCTGGGGTCTGGCGGAGACGGGTCTCGAGCAGACGAAGAACCTTGCGTCGGAGCTCATCGTTGGGACCCTGGAGCAGAACTTCAATAGTATCCAAGAAGTCAACAAGAGAGAGGGTGCTGAACAAGGAGCCGAGCACATCGCCACAAGCCTGGCTGACGGGCTTCATGTTCTGCACAGCCTCGCCGATGCCCAGGACCTGTTCAAGAACACGGGAGAAGCATGCACGGGACAGATCGGCGTCCTGCACATCTGACTCGAAGGCTGTTTCAAGCTTGGACTTGAGAGTTGAGTGCTTCAGCAGGTGAGCGAGGTCGCGAAGAAGATCAACAGAGACCTTCTGGGGGTCACGTCCATCCTCGCTGCCAATGCCCAGAAGAACCTGAGAAATGCCTGGCTTGGTCTTGAAGGAGTCGGTAACAAGGTTGAGGTACTTGCTGTAAGTGGTCAATTCCACAACAGGAGAAGCATCCGACACCAGGCCGGTCATCAAAGTCAGAACATCCTTGTCGGTTGAGTATCGGTTGGCAAGCATGGCCAGAACAGCGAACAGGAAATCCTGTGTTCCAAGCTTGGTGATAAGAGCATGGAAGAGCCTGAGACGGCGGTGCGAGGGAATGTGCTCAAAGGCAGCAGTAAAGCTGAGCAGGAGCTCCGAAGTTCCAGAAACGACATCCCGCTTCTGGCTACGCAGAGATTGGATGAGAGCAGGGACAACTTGGTCAATGGTCTGATCAATGACCGAAACGGAGTAGTCATCATCCTTGCGGAGAACGCTAGTGCCCATGAACGTGAAGATGGGCATCACACTGTGGAGGACCAATTCAGGAGCAATGACGGACAGGCTGCCCACAAGAAGGAGAGCCACGTTCTGAACCTGCGGGCTGTCGGTCGTACGCACACAATCCACGACCAGATCTGCCCGGATAACAGAGGTGTCGAACAGCGGCTTGACAGATCCCTTAGACTTGTTCACGATGGCCAGGAGACTACCCAGTGTCAAGCTGAGAAGATAGCTCATACCACTCTGGATCTGAGACTTGAAGTGATGGAGAGCAGCAAGAGTCTGGAAGAGTCCATCAACCAGCTCAGGGTGGGTTTCAGGGGAAGAGCTGTCCACGACTTCCAAGATGAAAGTCATCTTGTCCATCAATTTGCTAAGCTCCGCCTCGTCCTTGACTGTCATGGCGATCATGTTGTTCTGGCTGGTGCGTCGTCGCTTTGGTGCGGGGCCAATAGACTCCACATCAGTAAGAGACTCGGGGATCTTCTGGACGAATTGCTCAAGAACAGCACCAGGGAGCTCCACGCTGCGAAGAATGTCGCGGCAGTTGTTCGCGAGAGTAGAGTTGTTGGATGATTGCCCAAGAGAGTTGTCGAGCAACTTCTCAGATGCGGAGAGCTGGCGGTCTTCGGGTATCTTAGCCCAGAGGTGCTTGATTTGGGCAAAGCACGCTGCGATAAAGGCTGGGCGCAAGGAGTCGGGGCCAGAGCTGACGTTGAGGAGGAGAATATCGACGGCATCCTGTGCCCTTGCGGTAACAATAGCAGCGACCAGCTGTTCTGTCTCGGGTACGGAGATATGTTCCTTGCCGCAAATCTCTTCCACCTCCTTCACACTGAAGCGACGCCATTCCTCAAGCACGGGAAGAAGTTCCTGTGTAAGAGTGGCAGTGGAGACCTTCTCCACGCTGTTGATGAGCTTCAGCAAGCCGAACTTGGGCGCGAACACAGGCAATCTAACGACGTGAGAGCACATAAAAGTGAAGAAGCTGATGCGCAGAGACTTCTTCAGTTCGGATGCACCTGAAGCTTCAGACAGAACATTGCCACGAAGTGTAGCCTCGACTACCCTGGAAACATGGTTTGAATCAAGGATAGACTCCTCCAGTCCGGGGAGCAAGGCACGCTCCAAGACCTTTTGGGAGTCCTTGGCAGAAAGCCATGCAACGCCCGAAGATTGCTTACCCTGACCGTAGATCGTGTCGTGAGCCCAAGGTTTGGAGTTATCACTAGCCTTCAAGTTCTTCTTGTACAAAGAACCGATAATAGCCAAGACGCCAGAAGTCTCGCGGCGAATGCGTTCGGAAGCATCCGAAAGGGCAACAAATAGGAATGGCAGAAGTGCCTGGGGGTCGAAGTCCGCGGGAGCGGACGTGATGACGGAGGAGACGACGTTCAAGGCACCGATCTTTGTGCCAATTGGGTAGTGACCGGCGACAACTCTGATGAAGAACGATAGGAATTGAGGAGCCTCGGTCGCTTGAGACTTGCCCAAGATCGGCAACTTGGTAAAAAGCTCGACCTTTTCTTCCGACTCAACAGCCAATGCGAAGACTCGTACAAGGTTATCAAATTCAATGATAGATTGCTTGCAAAGGAATGAAGACGGGTACAAGGGCTCTCGAGTCAAAGACTCTAGAGCTGGAGTAAAGGCATCCACATCGGGTTGCTCATCTGCTTCTGCCATCTCCACATCTTCAATAGCTGGCGCCGCAACAGGCGCTTCTACAACGGTTTGCAAGTTGTGCTCCAGTGCAGGAATGTTGAACGAGGAAGAAGTCAAAGTCTTCTGGAAGATAGGTCGGAGGGCTGCAGAGTGGTTAAACGCTTGGACCAACTCAGCAAGTTGTGTTTGCGCATCCATGGACATCCCGCGGGTCTCATCGGAGCTAGAGGCAGCTTCGAGAACCATGCTCATAGCCTTGCCGATCTCATTCTCGCCGAGCATGTTACGCTCGAAGATAGAGGACAAGAGCAAAAGGTGAGCATTATCTTGCTTGTCAAGATCATTCAAGCAGCCGGCGACGATGCCAAGCAAGAAGTTGGACGTTGGGCATTGGGTGGCTACTTCAGAAAGCTGGCTCATGGGGTTCTCGAGGCGCAGCATACTCTTGAACACCTTCTTTGAGATACCAACAGTTGCCTTTTGTTGGGCTAGGAAAGATAGACAGATGAGACCAGAGTTCTTGGTGTCCTCAGTCCAGGAACCAACAATGCTTTCCATCAGACCATCAATCACCTGGTTGGAAAGCAAGGCCTTTTGTGCTAGAACCACACAAATCATATAGCAACCGACAATCAACTCTGACACTTTCTTCATAGTGAAGGCAGTGCTGAGTACTGGAAGGACTCGCAAAAGGATGTCTTCATGCTTTTGCTGCTCAGCTTCTCTCCTGCCTGAACGAGAGGCATCTAACATTGCTGAAACCGCTTCTGTAACGACTCCAGCCCAGAAAGCGAGCAATGCATGGCTCTGTGCCTGCTGCTGACACACTTTCAAAACGTAATTGTTTAATGCGGAAAAGAAAGCCTTATTTGTAGCCGCGCTATGAACCAGCGGGTGCCTCGGCGGGTTGATGAGACTATTCTTGTATGGGTTGAGGACTTTGAATGTCGGCGTAAGGTCGTCCGGAAGGATCGATAGAAGGTTCAAGAAAAGAGGTGTCGTATGGTATGGCAAAAACGTCAACAATACGGCGTGCGTATTGTGCTCATGAATCCTGCGATGATTTGTCAGTTACCCTGTTGCACGATCGTGGCCTTCCAACGTTGCCTCTGCTCACCTGAACCGACGCACTAGCCAATCCACGGCCTTTACTGCGGGGCTTAACTGCAGTCTTCCGCCAACCAAAGCGAGAAAAGCTTCAAGCACAGTGTCCAGCTCCTGGTTCTGAGAGACGTTCATCTGACTGCGATCCTCCGCCTTGCTCTGCTCACTGAATATTGTGCGCTCAAACTCCGTGAATCGTGGGTCCAGCGAGCACAATTCTTGGAAGCCGTCATAACAAATATCATAGATTGTATCGAAGTCTTGAGATCCGGCGACCTTCCGGTCGAAAATCAGGGATTGTGAGTGTGATATCCTCTGCGCCTTCAGATCAAGCTCGTGAGACGACTTCGTCGCAATCCGCGACAGCTGGGCGGCAAGAGAGGACGCCATTGCGGTGTCTCTTTTTGTCGTTGCTTTGCGGCGGGTTTTGGGCGTCTTTGAGGTCTTGTTTTATGTCTGGTTGCTTACACAAAACAGCAGGGACCCATTCCCCTTGTCAATTGTCTTGTCGCCTTCCTGTCCTCCGAAAGACAGCGGGTCGAGTGAGGTAAGTCTGAGCTGTGTTTAACGGCAAAGTCAAGCGGCCTGGAGCAAACGGTTGACTTTTTTTTCTGCCGCCCAGCCCGACCGCCCACCGGCACTACGTTTCTCCGGGTTATCAGCACCGGCCGCTGCGCGATAAGAAGATCGAGTTGACCACCATGAGCTCGCAGGTCAGTCCACTCTCATTTCGACCCTGTGTCCTTACTGATCGTTTATGAAGGACAATGTCCCGCGCTTCACCAGCTTCCGACCCCCACCTCCACCTCCTCCGGACGCCCCCACCGGTAGGGAACACCGCCGTCGCCATCGCCAGCGCGTAGCCCAAACTGGGTCTCCGCTGTCTCAGCCCATCCGCCGAGATGATCGTCCTTCAGAGACAGTTAAAGATGCTGGGGTAGAGAAGCTTGATGAAAAAGTCGACTTCGTTGTCGATACGCGAGGCGATCGACAAAATCTCATCTACGGCACGACATATCGTTATGACGTCCCCAACTATCGTCGCATCGGTAGCGGGCTCGTGATGGGTGCTCCCGGCAAACGTATTGACATTGCAACCCGAGACAGCGACACTTTAATTCTGCGTGCCGACTCTGGCGTGTCCGCTCCCAAGCTCCTCTCCTCCGCCAAGCTGCCACCCTTGTCTCCCGCTCTCCCTATTCGCGCGCGGTCCGACAAGCCATCTGGTACCGAAGATCAAAGCGACTTCATCTCACTCGAGCTCTCACCTAAGCAACCATCGGCAACTGAGATCGATGTCACTGATGAGAGTCAGTCTTACCGCTCCATCCTCGGTCCCAGCAAGTCTGAAGAGGCCACCGCTGAGGACTACGATGGCGATAAGCTTACTCGAGTCGCTATCGAGCAGAAAATTCTGGACCGCAATGCTGAGCTGAGTCGCCAGACGGAGCTAGACCCAGAGAATGTTACTGCCTGGCTTCATCTTGCTGAGCACCAAGAGCGCGTCATTCTTCCCGCGAGATACGACGATCGGCCCTTCAACTATGCAGAGACGAAGCTTGTGGCAGAGGCTAAACTCTCCGTGTATGAACGGGCATTAAAGGTGAACGGTGAGAACCCTCAGCGCGATCACCTTCTGCTCGGTCGCATGGAAGAGGGCGCGAAGGTCTGGGACTCCAACAAGCTCTCCAAAGAATGGGAAGAAATTTTAAGCTATAACTCCGAGTTCATTAGCCTATGGGTCGAGTATCTGGCCTTCTGTCAGACAGACTTCGAAAATTTCGACTTCGATCAATGTTTCACCTCTTACGTGTACTGCCTGAGACTCCATTCGAACGTTGGGTTCGGTTTGCACGACAGTCACATCAGGACTTATTTACTCCTGCGCCTGACACTTTTCCTCCGAGAAGCAGGCTTCATGGAACTAGCCGTCGGTTTGTGGCAAGCGGTGCTTGAGTTTACGTGCTTCCGACCCTCTCATCTTTTTGACAAAGCAAAAGCTTTAGAAGAGTTCCAAGCTTTCTGGGAATCTGATATTCCACATATTGGAGAGCCGAATGCCAAGGGTTGGAAAAATGGGAATTCCTCTACCACCGTTCTTGACGATTCGATTTACGAATACGAAGCTACCTTGCCAAACTTGTTTCCAACCTGGGCATTCGCTGAGAGGGGATACGCCACGAAAAGTCGCATGCCTGCGCGCAGTCTGGATTTATCCAAAGAGGACGAAGCTTTCCGAGTGGTCCTTGTCGAAGACTGCAAGCAGATACTGCCGTACTTCTGGGATTTCAAAGATAATATGGATGACCTTATTGATGGATTCCTCTGTTTCTGCCATTTGCCTCATCTGACTGTCCCTGAAAATATGCAAACCACACGACTGTGGAGCGGCGACAATTTTCTGCGAAATGAATACATGGACAATTCTCGAAACACACTCGATGACTGGATTACTCCTTCGAAAAATGCTGAAACGGCAGCAATTGCGCCCTTCGCATTCCCACATCACAATTTCATTCACACTACAGAGACGCTGTTTGCCGATCCGAAATTGTGGTTTTCGGCACTGGAGAAATGGGGCGTGACCACCTCCAGCAACACCTCAGTGATTGATCCTGGGTTTGTACGATCGACTCTCCATACTCTTGTCCATGAGTTTCCGGATGACGATCAATTGGCCGAATATGCCATTGCTGTGACTTTTGCATGTGACAAACCCCTGGGCAAAAAATATGGCAAGCAACTGTTGAAACAGCGATCATCTAACTTGAGACTATACAATGCTGTCGCGCTGATGCATTGGCGGACGGGCCATCGTGATGTTGCTCATAGTATCTGGTCAACTGCTTTGTCGACGAGCGAGACTTTTGAGGACAAACATCTCAGCTCTGTCCTTCTGTGGAACTCCTGGAGATGGGAGATGCTGCATGCTCGGGACATGTTCCGAGTCGCGTATCTGTTGCAAGCTATACCTTACAAAAAGGTGCATATGCTGTCATACGAAACCGCCGATGAAAGGGATCTCAATCCGACCAAGTTCCTTCGAATCCAGCAGGTAAGTGCCTACTGATTATTGTTTCGCATCCACACTAATCGTTTTTAGTCCTTGCTCGCAGGCCAAGACCGTGCTTTTGCGTACAGAAAGCCTCAAGCATTTGTTGCCTACGCTGATTGTCTTGCTATCCTCCGTTTCGCCGCAGGCCACCCACTTAAGCAAGTTCTTGAAGTCTATGAAGATGCCGTTTCCTATCTTGTAACGTTACCCCAAAGCGAAGAAACCACAAAGGTTTTCGCCGCGGAGCTGCTTCACCAAGCTCGCGCCAAAATCATTTACTACTATGTGGAGAATCGAACCGGGCAATTCAGACCTGCTGAGGTTCGTGAGAAACTTCTCAGCAGCCTGCAGATCTGGCCTCACAACACCATGTTCTTGTCGTTGTTCAAATGGAATGACGCTCGCTTGCGTCTCATGGATCGCACTCGGGACATTTTTGATATTACCAGTCTAGCGGAGGGCAGGGCCACCCAGGAGATCAGTGGATCTGTTCACCGTGTCCCAATCACGACTCACCTGTTGAGCATCTACACCGAGCTCGGTCGTCCTCTCGTTTTCGGCTCAACTGCCCATTCTACTCGTGCGGCCTTCGAAAGAGCAATCGGTGACGGTCTCATCCCAATGGGCAAAACACCTCTGAAAAGGGGCCTTTACGATCTGTCCAGCTCCAGTCGTGCTCAAAACAACCTTACCATCTGGAAGCTTTACATATTCTTCGAACTGTACATCGAGCACAATATTTCTCGTGCCCGGGATATCTTCCTTCGCGCCTTCCGAGCGTGTCCCTGGTCCAAGGAGCTTATTATGATTGCATTTGAGCACCTGCGTGCCGACCTTACCAGCCAGCTTCCCCGGTGCCAGATCAATACAAAGAACGAGTCCAATCCTCCAGGCTTCGACACTGCTGAGCTCAAGGCCTTTTACACAGATGCTCATCTGCGAGGACTCAGAATTCACCACAATATCAGCGGCTACTTCTACCGCGAGGGTGAAGAAGACGGTATTGACCAGGATGGCAAAGGTGCCGGGACCTTCGATGCTGAAAACGGCCAGCCGTCAAAGAAGATACATCAACGCATGAGTCACTCAGGCGCTTTCCACCATCTTCCTACTGTTATGGAAGAGGATGTTGTTATGATGGAGACCTCTTGAGGTATTTCCTTTGCTGTTTGTACGCCTACGGTGGAATGGAAGGAAAGTCAATGGACAGAAGGCAAATCTGAAAAATTCTGCACATGTATGTTAGAGTTCCAAGGAATACATTAATGCAACCCACCGAGGTTATGATTGTTCTGTGTTGTGATACCGTTCCTAATGTCTATCTGTCTTAGCATCTTTGCCTTTTCTAGCGCTATGAACACTGAACAGTCCGGCTGCTCTATTAAGCATAGATCAAGGTAACTTATGTTCTGTTGAACAAGTTACGGGTGGGACTTTCGTCTGTAGTAACCGCCGATGGTACTGATCTTCCAGTGGATGGTTTCAGACAGTATCGGAGACCAGATATTTATTACTCCAGCAAAGGGATTATCAAGTCTATTGACACATATTCCTACACTTCCTCAATCCTTGCTTAACCACACATCAAGACTGTCCGCTGTGTCCGATCCATATCCGATGAGCAAACAGCATGATGCTCCTGTCCAATATAGCTCCAACGCAAAACGGGTCACCAGAAGCCCATTGAGAAACAGTAAAGAGAAATTCGTGAGTCATGTCAATCGTATACTGAAAAAAGGAAAAGGCAAAGAGTACCAAAAGCACAACTAGAAGTGCTCCTTCCAGAATTTGAACTTGACGTCCTTTGTCGATGAAGACTTGGCAGCATCACTAATTTGCCTGGCAGCAGTATTAGGACCACAGAAGTACACTCCGATCTCTGTGGTGGAAGCACTTTGCAAACCGGTCATGTAAGATTGATTCAGCAACCCAAGCCGCATAGCCGTGAACAGGCGCTTGAAATCCGGACGGCCGAAGTTGGTCCGACTCCGAAGTTCTGTGAGAGGGTCAAGTGCCTGGCCAACGGAGTTGAGGTAGATATTTGCAGCGGTATCAGCGTCTAGACGCTGTGTAAGGTATGTGTGGATACGCAAGAACTCGGTTCGTCCCTCGTTGGCCGCGGCATTGGCGGATTGGGCCTCGAGGGAAGAAAGAAGAGCTTGAAACCATTCGAAAGATGAGGTATCTTTACAGACCCAGATGAACTCGACGCGACGCAATCGGCGAGGCGGGTTTGGGCTTGAGCGGAGATGCCAGATGTTTTTGAGGATTGATGCCCAGGGTGTAACACCAATTCCGGTGCCTATCAGCACAGCAATTTCGTTTTCGAATACATCTTCTGCCGGTGCACCATATGGTCCATCCACGCGGATTGCAGGCATGGTTTGTCCGTTTTGCAAAGCGACCTCGTACATACCGTTCGGGTCGAGACCTTCGAGGTCTTTGGCTTGGGCAGGACCGCAACCGAGAGCGTCTCCTAGTGCTCGTGTGAAGTCACCAACTTGGCGAACGTGAACACTGAGGTAGGGATCGAAGGGACAGGAGGTGATGGTAAATGGGTGCCATTGGGTGCTGGAAACATCAGGCACCTGAAGGAACAGCCATTGTCCGGCCTTGTACTTCATGCTTGACTTGTGGAACTGGATCTCCATGGCGGCTATACTAACGGATTAGCTAGGGACAAATCAATGCATTGGTAGTGAACTATACCGTAAGGATGACGTATCACTTTTGTGATTACCGTCTCACGTCGAGCACGAATCTCCCTGTAGATTCGCTCCAAGAGATATAGAGCCCCGACCACTATCTCCCATCTCCATCCTTCATACCCAAGGCAATGGTCCCAGAACGGCTCTCCGGCGAATGGGGAGAAGGGGTCCGCGGTATCTCGCACGAAGCATCCAGTGGCATGAGTGTAGAGAGCCAGCATAAACGGAACAAACAAGTGATGCGCATACCAAAAAGTCTCGTAGGCTTGCTGGCGAATGCGATGGTGGGCGGTGGTATACATGAGCATCATGCACAGAAGCATGACATGTCCAGTGATACCACTTGCTTGGGCAAAGTGGATCTCAACTGCTCGCTCAGGGCGGATTTGATTCTTTTCGACGTTGTAGAAGCTAATATAGTTTAGCCAAGGAAATATTGGTGGGTGTACGATGAAAGAACTTACTTGACGTAATGAGCAGCAGTATGGATAGCTGTGAAAACAAGCATGGAATAGGCAATCTGCCGATGGAACCATGCAGATTCATCCAAAGGTAGCCATCGGATCTGGGGTCTCAGCCATCGAAGAAGGTTCCGACACATGGGGAAGAGGATCAAAGTGCAATCAACGGAAAGGACAAGGCCTGCACCCCGTGATATCCATACTGAGTACTGGAGAACATTAAGAGCAGATAGTCTTGGGTCTGATGCTTGCAAATACCTATAGGACGTTAGACACCAATTGAATATACTTGAGGCCGGAATACATACCATCCCACTGCAAACAGACCAATATGTAGACCCCAAAAGAACAGATGGAACAAAACCTTGGAGACAGTCAAATCGACCCTCTTGGCCCAGGAATCGGGTGGTTTGACGTCCATTTCGAGCTTTTAGGCAATGTCGACCAGCAACGAGTGATTCAGGCAATAATAGCAATCAAAGGAGTGACGGGTCCGGATAGTTGACCAGCAACCCGGTAATAGAAACTGAAGTTTTGTCAGAAAGCGAGATCAGGAGATCCCTTTTCAAGACAAAATTTCAGTATCAATACTGTAGATTAAGCGGCTTCGAATTTCGTCGGCGTCGTTGGTCTTCCATGAACTTGATCCAAACAACGACCTTGAGTGTCAGCACCTCCGAGATGATATGCCTTGCCCTTGGCGCAAAGTCCTAACAGTCACAGCTACTGTTAGATGATTATATTGTGGCTTGGATATTGAAACTGAGTCGCGCGGCTCGTCGCGAAAGCGCCGGTTGGCCTTTTGAGGATTGCCTCAATAAGTGGCCTTGCCGTCAAGTACAAGGGGACACTGGGTACTCAGGGGAAAATCCGAAATTTTGCAGGTTGATTCAGGTTGTTTCAAGCATAGTTGACGTCAACCGATGGATAAAGGCAAAACCGAAGAGAGTTGGAGGTTCAGAAATCCCAATGTTGTGGTTTTAGCTGCAGGGGTGAGGGGGGCCGATCTATAATTACATCGCTTCCAGCGCGCACAACCAAAGGTGGGTTCTCATCCAATAGACTATTTGGGAAACCTATGTCTGTGCTTTGTAGAAGATCCCCTTGAGGACAATGCTCAGTGTGATAGGTATTCAGGACGTAAGTCTGGAGGAATCTTCCGAGTTTCTGGGGCTTGTGAGAAAGACCTTCGTCAATTTTTGCCTATTCTCCTATCTCTGGTGGTCTTGGCATGTACAGTCATGGCTTTAAACTGTGTTCATGGACGCCGTTAATATATCACTCTGCTATTTTTACTGACCGTTCGTAGCAGGCACACCAATCATGACACGCATATTGCGCGCCTAGAGACTACCGTGCCACGTTCCCCGCGCCACTTGCCGAACCGAGTCTAGAGGAGGAAAAGGATCGCGTACCAGGTTCATCCAATCTGATCTTACTTGCATTCTTACACCACGAGAATTTGGACGGGTCGAAGCCGAACTTGAATAGAAATTGGCCCGAGGTGCCAGAGAGGCTGGTGAATGGTCAAGTCAAGCCAGAGAAAGAAGGTTGCAGGGAGACTAGCCTATCACAATCCTCCTGCAAGCGCTTCCTTTCGTCACACGGGAGCTCCGAGGGTACAAGGACTCGGTGAACACGCCTGTCATTCGTATCAGCATCGAAAGTGAGCAGTAGTGCAGGCTTGAGTATGGCCCAAATATAGACTCTTAATCTCCTTTCTTGATTTTCCCATTCCCCGTTCTCCGAAGATATGAGCATCACATCTTACCTTGGCACTGCGGGTGAATGGCAGATTGTAATCAGGGCTGGGTTGGTCATCTGATCCGATGAATTCCAAAGTTCATAGGTCTCAATCACAAAGCACCTTAATGTACAGTAGATTCTGGAATTGCAGCCCACACGGTCTGAATATCCTCAAGACATTCAAATCCAAAGCCCTGAAGGCGCGTGCCACAAGCTGCAGCTCATCACGCCAAGGTCAGCGATGTGGACTCTGATTCGTGCATGGCCGCTTCACGATCCGCTCCGTCACATCCCCGCTGCCAATCACGCAGCCATATCGACTATTGAAGAATTGCAGAGGGAGGAGATCTCAGGGAATAGAGGACCTCAGGGTCGATGATTGGCTGAGATCGCATAACTGCATCCGTGCGGATTACTAGCCCTATTATTCTCGCCTTACAGCAACCAGGACGTGCAGCGATCACTTTTGGCGCTCCTCCGTCACATCCTGTCCTGGCAACTTGTTCCGAGTACTCTGGGTTATCAGAGGGGTCGCATGGTCGTCTAAGTATAGATTCTTATACTTTGACCCGCCTGCAACCATGCCACTCGGGACATGGTTTTTCTTCCCCAGATCAATACAGTCATGCCACGATAACACATTTTGACCCTCAACACATTACGATTCATGTCCTTTACGATACTCAACTAAACAAACTACTCCATGGCTGGCTACTTTGCTTGTACAATGAAGTAATTCTGTCGCACATTCTGCCGCAACTTTCGGGACTCGCGACGTTTGACGCCCAGATTAACTTTTCACCTTTCATTGCACCAAGCGACTACCGCGCGATTCCCTCCGAGACTTTCGCTGGACGAAGCCCCGTACACAATCCTCACGGCCGAGCTCATAGCCCGACAAGATGGGCAGGCTCATTAAGAACCACTGGGGGCGGTTAATAATACTCACCGCGGCAGCTTGTACGTGCCTACTGAACCGAGTCTACGTCGGTGCTGAAGCTAACAATTTCAATGAACAGATCAAGTTGCCAGCGCCATCGAAGGTTTCATTTGGCCCAAGGTATTCTGGGACTTCGTCTCCAAGAACCTCGACGCCGCAGTTGCACCAGTCCCAGTCCTCCAAATCCTAAATCTCATTATGGGCCTCGTTGGCATCGCCTGGGAATGGCCTCTCAAATCACTCGCGGGATCAGTACCACACCGCAGCATTGAAATCCGTCTCATCATATACCCACTCAGCGCTCTACTAGCCGCTCTACTCTACCAAGGCACCGATCCAGCGATATATTATCTCATCGGGATTGGTGTCTATTTCTGGGCCTATAGTGAAGGCGAGGTATGTTTGCATTTCTCTACAACTCAAGCGCTTTCATGCTAAACAGAGATTGGATAGGTCGTCTGTCCGGAACCTTGGACCTTGCCGAAGCGCCCTGGCCTATTTAAAGCATAGCGATATTGTTCGGTCTGGTGCATTGAGTGTATCAGACGCTAACCATGTATATAATTTGACGCAAATGAACATAATATATGGACAATCATATTGTTGATCATGCGTAGAGGCTGAAGTATATTTCGCAGGTGGGCCTGTAGATTCTTGACAACAACCTACCACTAATTAGGAGTCCGTAACATCTGGATGCAATCCCAACTAGAAAATGAACTCAATAATCCATGAACATAACAAAAAGGTTTACGCACAAAATGATTCTAACGTTAACGTTACTTCGTACACTGCATTGATAAGGCAGCAAGGCATCAAGCTTACATGATATCTTCTCTCCGCGCCGCGATTTCACTGGTCATCGTAGCTGAAAAAGCAAACCTCCTACACTTCAATGTCGGGGCTGTCTTCAATGTTATGCTGTCAATATATTCTCGAAATCGAGAACTACCCGTTGCGACTGACACCAGACCAGCCTGAGCGTGCAGGACAACGAGATGCCTCCACGGACCCAGACTGAGGAGCCCAAGCTGGAGGATGTACCAGTCAACAAGATCACCAGTTTCAATGGAAGTCTGCGGCAGTACTTACACGGGATCAATGCAACGCAAGAAACTACAGGGACACAGAGCACCGGTATATCAAATCGGCGAACCGACACCACCAAAGACGATCAAAAAATATCAACAATCGACACCCCACCACCTAGCACAAGCTCCAGCCCCAAGCGCAGAAAGGCTATCACAAACACTCGGTCCCGATCCTCGTCAAACCCAACCGAATCCCCTCCCAAACGCAGACGAAACATTCCCCAACCAACAATCCCAACAGCGGGCCCAACAGCAATAGAATCCGCTCTCCGCGACACAATCCCCAAAAACCTTCTCCTCCTCCTGGTAGGCGTAAACCCAGGCATAATGACGGGAATAACGGGGTACGTCTACGCACACCC
>ERZ1673737.1608-NODE-1608-length-21096-cov-4.383917_pt1 | contig 21096 bp, 12 predicted proteins | sample MGYA00580211_ERZ1673737 | MGnify/ENA primary metagenome ERZ1673737 (study PRJEB41218, sample SAMN15661789) | gut metagenome | host: Homo sapiens | place: Canada: London | collected 2015-08-20/2019-03-30 | study: EMG produced TPA metagenomics assembly of... | reverse complement strand
GAAATTCCTCTAATACTTCGTCGTCGACCGACTCGAGTTGGGCTTGTCATCACGTGCAGCAGTTGATCTGGGTGTCCGGGCTCGGGGTCGATTTACTTCCTGAGGAGCTAATCGCACCTCACGCAAAACCAAGTCACGGCTCGATGTGGATGGCCTGCCAATCTGGTTTCCTGCCTTAGCGCAGTGTAGTCAGCTGATGGTGAGAACTAAGGACGTGTGCCCCTCCTTCAGCTGAGACTCGGGCAGCGTCCCTTCATAGATATATCATGGCATCAATATCGTTCCCTGGCAACAACCATGGGATCCAGGTCGGAGATAACCATGGCTCAATCAATGCAGAGTTCCATCTGCCTCCAGGTAAGTTGCAGGAACGGAACAAGCTCACGGTCGTGACTGATCGCCGCGTCCCACCCTAGTGCGACCAGAAACTCCACCCAGCCCTCTATCGACTGTCCCGTTCGCGCGCGACCCGGACTTTGTCAGTCGCGACAACCTCTTTCATTGGATCCACGAGAAAAGCTTAGTGCCAGGGTCGAGAATAGCGCTGGTCGGCCTCGGCGGTGTTGGGTGAGTGTAGAGTGACTAGTTTGTGGTTTATTGCTCATAACTCGGAAGGAAATCGCAACTTGCCATCGAATACTCCTACCAGGTTCGGTCCGAATCCCCGGCGACATGGGTCTTCTGGGTCCATGCAAGTAACGAAGCTCGGTTCGAACAAAGTTTCCGAGATATAGCGGACCAGGTTAAAATCACGGGACGCCAAGATCCGCAAGCCAATATCTTCAAACTAGTCGAAAACTGGCTCCGGGACGAGAAGAGAGGAAGATGGGTTCTTATCCTTGATAATATTGATGTTTATGAGGTCCTTCATAAGTCTCCAGCGACAGGCCAGAGAGACCAGAAGAACAGTCTAATAGTCGCCTCCACGAAGCCACTATTGGAATACATTCCTAGAAGCTTGAATGGATTTGTTATTATCACGACTCGGTCTAGAGAGGTTGCATTGAAAATGGTCGATCACAAGGACCTCTTTGAAGTCGAACCGATGAAACGGCCCGAGGCGCTTAAGCTTCTCCAAAGAAAGCTTGAGAAACTAGGGGAAAGCCAAGAGAGTCAACAATTAGTGGAGGAGCTCGAGTTCATGCCGCTAGCGATCGTACAGGCCGCTAGCTATATTCGAAATCGGGCACCTCGTTATCCCGTATCGCAGTATCTACGAGTCTTCCGGAAAAGTGACTGCGAAGCAACTAAGCTTCTAAAAACAGACGCGAGGGACCTCTACCGGGACTGGGAGGCAGAGAACTCGATTTTGGTGACGTGGCAAATATCATTCGATTACATTCGCCGAATAAACCCGTCGGCGGCGAGTTTGCTTTCTCTTATGAGCTTTTTCGATCGGCAAGAGATTCCAGAAGAACTTCTTCGGGTACAGCCTGAGAGTAGCCATTTATCAAGGTCGGAGTTTTTGGATGACTCTAGTGAAGATGGGCAGGTATCTGAATCTGATACAGTCGACAATTTTGAGAATGATATTACAACACTTAGGGATTTTTCGTTCATCTCTGTTAGCAAGAACGGAACCTTTTTCACAATGCACCGGCTAGTGCAACTGACTATACGTTCATGGCTAAAGACTCATGGTCAAACGGAACAATGGAAGGAGAAGTTTATCAGCACACTCTACCACAAGTTCCCCACCGGTCACTATGAAAACTGGGAAATATGCCGACGGCTATTTCCTCATGTGAAAGCAGCGATGTCGCAGCGACCAGAATCAGATGAATCTTTACGAGATTGGGCTACGCTACTTTATAATGGCGCATGGTACGCGTCGCTTAGCGGTATCCTCGCGGATGTGAGAGATATGGCGTCAAAATCAAGGAAACAGAGGACAAAACTACTAGGTGCAGAAGATGAAGAGACCCTTAACAGTACTGCGATGCTAGCGACAGCATGGTCCCTTGAGGGACACTGGAAGGAAGCCGAGAGGCTCGAGGTGCAGGTGATGGAGGCTCGCAAGGCTCAGCTCGGCGACGACGATATCTCCACCCTGACCAGTATGGCCAACCTCGCGTCTACATACAGGAACCAGGGTCGGTGGGAGGAGGCCGAGAGGCTCGAGGTGCAGGTGGTGGAGAGTCGTAAGGCGAAGCTCGGCGACAGCCATCCCTCCACATTGACTAGTGTGACCAACCTAGCCTCGACATATAAGAACCAGGGCCGGTGGGAGGAGGCCGAGCAGCTCGAGGTCCAGGTGATAGAGATGAGCAAGACGAAACTCGGCGACGATCATCCCGACACCCTAATTAGTATGGCCAACCTAGCAGTGACATACAGAAACCAGGGCCGGTGGAAGGAGGCTGAATGGCTCGAGGTGCAGGTGATGGAGGCTCGTAAGACAAAGCTTGGCGACGATCATCCCGACACACTAAGGAGTATGGGCAACCTCGCGTCGACATATAGGAGCCAGGGCCGCTATGATAAAGCTGAGAGCCTTGACGTGCAGGTGATAGAGGCTCGTAAGGCGAAGCTCGGCGACGGCCATCCCTCCACACTGATTAGCATGGCTAGCCTGGCGATGACATACAGGATCCAGGGCCGGTGGGAGGAGGCTGAGCAGCTCGAAGTGCAGGTGATGGAAACGAGCAAGACGAAGCTTGGCGAGCAGCATCCTGACACGCTGATGAGTATGGGCAATCTAGCGTCGACGTTTTGTGACCAGGGCAGGTGGGAGGAGGCCGAGCGTCTCGAGGTGCAGGTCATGGAGACTCGCAAGACAATGCTCGGTGGTGATCATCCTAACACGCTGGCGAGTATGGCCAACCTAGCGGCGACATTTTGGAACCAGGGCCGGTGGGAGAAAGCTGAGCAGCTCTTTGTGCAGGTGTTAGAGAGGAGCAAGACCAAACTCGGCAATAACCATCCCGACACACTAAGGGGTATGGGCAACCTCGCGTCGACATATAGGAACCAGGGTCGGTGGGAGGAGGCTGAGCAGCTCGAAGTGCAGGTGATGGAAACGAGCAAGATGAAGTTTGGCGACGAGCATCCCTCCACGCTGATCAGTATGGCCAACCTAGCATCGACATATAGGAGCCAGGGCCGCTATAATGAAGCCGAGATACTCGAGGTGCAGGTGATGGAAGCTCGCAAGGCAAAGCTCGGCGACGACCATCCCTCCACATTGACGAGTATCGGCAACCTAGCGTCAACGTTTTGGAACCAAGGCCGGTGGAAGGAGGCCGAGAAGCTCCAGGTGCAGGTGATGGTGATGAGCCTCACGAAGCTCGGCGAGGACCATCCCTCCACGCTGACCAGTATGGCTTATCTTGCTTTCACCTGGAAATCCTTAGGTCATGATGCTGATGCCATCCATTTGCTACGAAGTTGCTTAACCAAGCAGAAGCAAAAAATAGGCGTCAACCATCCCACTACTGTATCTAATTCTCAAACATTGTTGGAATGGGAAACGGAGGGCATAAATATCCATGCCTAGAGAAGCTAGATACCTGAATATCACATGTTTAACTACCTAGCAATTTCCTTTTTATACAGTAAGATCAAAAAGTATTTCCCATGATAGATTGACAATATGCTAACTAGTCGAAAGTGATTAATATTATCTTCTTAGTAAACGTTGCTGCCAAGATAGGATTTTGATGTGTGCATTTGACTGATCTTTCTTCAATAGATCTAAGAGTATCAATCAATCAAGAAACCAAAAAAGGGGGTTTTTCCTTTACTTACTTCCACTATGGTTCTATGTTTCCGGTATAGAAGCTATGAATGCCAAGACAACTACACCCCGCAAATTGCCCAGTGAGCTTCGGATCACCTGACAACAACTACAACTACGTACGTACACCGCCATCCCCCCGCCATCATAGCTTTCATTCGTCATTTCTTCGTCGCTCTCATCGCCATCCTCACCGTGGCGCCCCTCCTCCGCCTCCGCCTTTCATCCGTGCTGGGCCACTTGCGTACCACCACGCCAGTACGATTCTTGACAACCTCCAGCATGGCTCCCTCCCACCTCCGGAAGCCTCCCCAGGCCCCGCCTATCTTCACTGCTACCCCACAGTCGGTGGTAGCAGATGCCGAGCGTCTGATCCAAACCTCCCGTGCCATCCAAGACAAGCTGGTGGCTGAGATCAAGCCCGAAAACGCCACCTTTGCCAACGTTGTCCGTCCCCTCGCTCAAGATGACAACGTCATGGGACTAGAGGCACACATTCTGGGCTTCTACCAGGCTGTCTCCACCGACTCGAAGCTGCGTGATGCCTCATCCAAGGCTGAAGAGCTCATGGACGAGTTCTTCATCGAGGCCGTCATGCGCGAGGATGTCTTCAGTCTGTTTGACTCTGTGCTGCGCCGGAACGAGTCTCTCGACCCCGAGTCCCGCCGTCTGTTGGAAAAGGAACATAAGGATTTCGTCCGCAATGGCCTTGGTCTGCCCGCTGGGCCTCAGCGGGCCCGCTTCAAGGAGATCAAGAAGCGTCTGAGCCAGCTGAGCATTGAATTCCAGAAGAACCTGAACGAGGAGAACGGCGGTATCTGGTTCACCCCGGAGCAGCTGTCCGGCGTGCCCAATGATGTGCTGGACGGTCTTAAGAAGGGCGAGAACGAGAATGCCGGCAAGCTGTGGCTGTCTTTCAAGTACCCCGATCTTTTCCCTACCATGAAATACGCTAGCGACCCCGAGACCCGTAAGCAGGTCATGATCGCCAACGAGAACAAGTGCAACCAGAACGTGCCACTATTCCGCGAAGCCATTGTGCTCCGTGACGAGGCTGCTCGTCTGCTCGGCTACCCCAACCACGCTGCCTTCCGCATCGAGGATAAGATGGCCAAGACCCCGGAGACTGTCAACAAGTTCCTGGGTGATCTTCGCAACCGCTTGACCGCTGGCGGTAAGCAGGAGATCGAGAAGCTGCGCGAGTTGAAGAAGGCCACTGATCCTAACTCGGATGGCCGTTACTACCTGTGGGATCACCGTTTCTATGACCGTCTGATGCTAGAGAAGGACTACTCTCTGGATCAGCAGCTCATTGCTGAGTGGTTTCCCCTGCAGACCACTATTGAGGGCATGCTGAAGATCTTCGAGGAGCTGTTCGGTCTGGAGTTTGTTGAGATTGTTGGTGAGGACCGTGCATCTCTTGCCCCGACTGGCCAGGGTGATGACATCGTCTGGCACGAGGATGTGCAGGTCTTCAGCGTATGGAACGACGAGGGTGAGGGCAATGGTTTCGTCGGATATCTCTACCTGGACCTGTTCCCTCGCGAGGGCAAGTATGGACACGCCGCCAACTTCAACCTGCAGCCTGGTTTCATCGACGAGGACGGTAACCGCCGTTTCCCCGCCACCGCATTGGTGTGCAACTTCACCAAGCCCCAGCCCAAGAAGCCCAGTCTGCTGAAGCACGACGAGGTGGTCACCCTCTTCCACGAACTGGGCCACGGTATTCACGACCTGGTCTCCCGAACTATCTACTCGCGCTTCCACGGTACCAGCACAGTGCGCGATTTCGTCGAAGCACCCAGCCAGATGCTTGAGAACTGGTGCTGGACACCCTCGCAACTGCGCTCCCTCAGCCGACACTACTCAACCCTCTCCCCCGAGTACCTTGCCAGCTGGCAAGAGGCCCAGCAGTCCCGCAGCGGTGGCAAGACAGCCACTGGCCCACCACCAGAGCGTATCCCCGACGATGTGATCGAGAACCTGATCCGCACTAAGCACGTCAACGATGCTTTGTTCAACTTGCGCCAGCTCCACTTTGGTATCTTCGACATGACCATCCACGAGCCCAAGAGCCACGCCGACATTGAGGCTCTTCCTCTGTCGACTACATACAACCGTCTCCGCCAGGAGATTACCCAGATGGACGGACCAGAAGCTCTAGGCGCTGGCAGCGAATGGGGTCACGGCGAGGCCACCTTCGGACATTTGATCGGTGGCTACGATGCCGGATACTATGGGTATCTGAGGTGAGACTCACTAACCTGCGATCTGTATATCTATACCGTGCTAACAATTTTCTTCTACAGCTCCCAAGTCTACTCCACCGACATGTTCTACACCGTCTTCAAGGACGACCCCATGAATAAGGCCGCTGGCCGTCGCTACCGCTACCAGGTTCTGGAGAAGGGTGGTAGCCAGGACGAGATGAAGACCTTGACTGAGTTCCTGGGTCGTGAGCCTCAGACTGATGCTTTCTACAAGGATCTCGGTCTGGCGTAAGGTCGCAGTTGAAGCAATCAGAGATTAACAAATACAATATATCATTAGCATATTAGAGAGCTACCCGAATTACTCTCAATTACTTGCATCAGAAACAGCAATCAACTACTCCGTATGAATATAGATCTAGGCGATAACCGATAAGCCCACCGCCTCTGCATTTCTGCAACTCAGCTCTTTTGCGACTTGTAATTCGGATCTCACACCTTCCTTTCGCCGAGAGAATAAATTTACTTTTACGGCTTATATCTCGTGAGTAATAGTCGCCTCCCTTAGCAAAAGTCATGCCATCTAGGCAGGTCCCGCGGAAGACCAAACCACTAACCAACACCACAGCGCCTACACCTACACGCCGCACCTCTACAAGACAGCAATCGTAATCGCAGTGACAAACAAGCACTCGGCAATCAAAAGACATAAAACAATCCCAAAATGGCCGAACCAACAACCCAACGCCACCAAATCCACACGCAACACTGCCGCTTCTGCAACCACCTCCTGCTAGCAACAACACGCAACATACCAACCCTCCCGCGACGCAGCGGCGAAGGCAAAGACAACGCCCTAATCCTCCCACTAGAGCGCACCAACGAAAGCGAACTAGAAGCAGAGCTGGAAGCCGAAGCGCAATCCACCTCCAATTCCAATTTCAATTCGACTCAAGGTCAAGCTCAAACGGGCAAAACTAGACAATCCTCCAACCATACGACTCTCCTTCTCGCAACTACGATTCCAGATCGGCGCGCGACGCTTATTAGACGTGAAGATGGGATTGAGAAGAGGGTTTTGTTGAGGTGTGGACGGTGTCGGGTTGTCGTGGGGTATTATTTGGATGAGGTGCATTATGCTACTGCTGTCACTGGTGGACAGGAAGAAGGGGAGAGGCCGCGGGCTGTTTATCTTCTTCCTGGATCTTTGGTTGGGACTGAAGGGATGGGAGGTGAAGGGGTTGGAGAGGGAGAATGGAGGGAGTGGATTGTTTAGTTTAGATATTGAGAAGAAAAGAAGTGGAAGAAGTGCAAGGTTACATATAGGTGGAACGATACCCTCCTCTCGAGACAATAATACAGAAGAGATAATTTGATAAAAAACATACAAGACGAAGTATTCCAACACGCCAAATCAATCCCTCAAGCCATAGCCATAGCCATATCCATAAACGTTAAGTCAATCATATCAGGGTATCAGTTGGCGAGGATAGTGCGAACGAGATCTGTACTGGTTAGTTCACTGCCCATATGCACGGGATACTGCATTCTGTCCAACATACCAGTGTAGTTAATCTCGCCGGAGCTAGTATCAACAGCCTTGAGCAGCTCATCGACCTCATCATCGGACATCTTCTCGCCGAGATTCGTGAGGACTGTATCGCAGTTAGCATCCAGTCCACAATGCGCAGAGCGTACAGAGAAACATACTGTAGCGCAACTGTCCAACACCAATAAAGCCAGTCATATCCTTATCGAAAACCTGGAATCCACGACAATATTCCTCCGGTTCACCGGGCTCACGGAAACCACCAGGGCGGTTAAGGACCTTCAGGAAGGAATCGAAGTCGACTGTTCAAGAACAATGTTAGCCAGAATCCACCAAACACTCCATCCAATCCGACCAGCAACCAGAGCAGGACGGGGCAGGGCAAGACAAGGCGCGCATCATCGACCATCGATCAATGAAAGAAAGCCAGGAATTCACATACAGTCACCACCAACAGACTTCTCCAAATCGCCAATCTCAGCCAGAGTCGGGTTCTGCCCGCAAGCGCGCAGCAGATCGCCGAGGAGGTCACCAGCGACACGGCCAGTGCCACGGCGATCGAAGAGCGAGAACGCTTCCTTGTAGTTGGTAGAGGCCTCGTGTTTGTTAGCCATGATGAAGGAACCACGAAAGAGTGAAAGAGCGAGAGTGTGGTGAATTGCAAGGGCGTCGAAAGGGATCGAGATGGAGGGGGAAGGGGTTCCGGGGACCGAGATCGGGAACGGAGATTACATCAGGGAAGGGGACAACATTGACTCACCATATTTGATGCTTTTGCTGTTCGACTGTAGGGGCTTTGATCTGGACAAATATGCGGACTGCGGATTGCGGATTGTGGATTGTGGATTGTGGACAGATGTTGGGGGGAGACATTGGTAGGGGATCGGCGGTTGTTAGGGCAACGGTGTTAAGACTACTCTCGATGTATACAATAGCGTCATCTTGCGAGTGTGAACTGGTTTATATAGAAGAATATACAATTATCTGGATATCCAAGGTACATCATACATACTGCTACGACTGTAGCTTTGCGATACAGCTGTCCAGCAGCCGCGCCGCTTCCCCTAGTAACTCCCACCGCGGTTTGGCGAATGAGTCTCGGAGGATCATTAGCAGACCAAGACACCCATTACGACCTGTCAGCCCCTCTAACTCGTTGGGTTCCCGGATCTGGCTCATGCGATGCAGGAATAGCTGCATGTCTTGTTGTCTGTCGACCTGTGTGGCGAGCACTGGTGCTGGACGCAGGGGTCCGTCCAACGCGTACCCGTACGTCCAGACCACCAATGCAGCGAAATACATCACCCATGGTCGATTGAGGAGGTAATCATCGCGGGCGGCGTATTCACCCGGTTGGGTGGCCGGGTCAAGGAAGCAGGTAGAAAGGAATTTGAGCGCGTAAAAGGTGGCATCGCGGGCTGAGGCTTTGGTTGCCCATCGATTAGTTTTCTCCTTTGCGCTGTGGTAATCGCGTGCTGTAATTGAGCGACCCATTAGTCGGCCTGCGCCTGCGAAAATTTGCAGATCGACTATGTCGACGTGGGAGGCCATGTGGGCCAAGCCGTGTAGCACGTCGCGCGACTCGGATGTCGTCGATGGACCCAGGGCTTCGTCGACGTCGCGTCGCCAGTTATCGAATGCTCGTAGTAGCGATGAACGCCATTTATCGCGTCCGCCGAGCGTCTGTCCTACGCCTAGCGAGCTGATCTGCAGATCTCGCTGGTTCAGATGCCAGCAGACACTCAGCAGGCCTGCCATGAGGATAATCCGTCCGAACGCGTTCGTTCGGACTGGTTGTCCGTTGAGCGTGCGTTTCAGGCCGTCCAAAAACATGATAGGCCGTACACCGTGTGACTGCAGGCTGGACTGGACCCGAGCCACCTCGGCTGCACTGGTTGCCGCCCACAACGCCTCGTCACAGGGCAATGGGAGTCGTAATTCGTGAGCAACCATTTTGGCCGAGTGTCCAAACATAGTTGCATGTGTAGAATCAAGCACAAAAGCGGCAAAAGCCACACGGCGGGTCGCCTCAGCCTTGATCCAGGTTGACCATGACTCGTCTTCTTCCTTGGTGTCTGGCGTATCGAAAGATGAACTGCCGATCAACGAACTACCTCGGCGCATAAGAGTGAGTGTCGTATCGTGGTGGATATGAGCGCGCTCATGCAGCGCACGTGTTGAAAAGAGCTTCTCATAGACCTCCAGTAGTAAAAGCGACTGAAATACCCACAGTCTAGCAGGTGGCCGGAAATCCGCGTCCATAAAGATCTCCCAACGTAAATGCCACGCAATAAAGCTGGCCAGCTCAGCAGCCGATTCAGTAGCAGCCTCTCCGTGAATTTTATCCAATGTTGCGGCCCCAATGGCCATAATTGCCAAGAGTAAAAGCGCCGGCGTCCGATCTGCAGCAAAAGTGGGCTGATGCAAGATCGGCAACTGTGCATGAAAATGGTACCAATAAGAGCCAATATACGTCTGCATCATGCGCAGACTGAGGACATGTCGGTCATTATTCAAATCCCCCTCCATCAACGCATCCTTCCGCTTAGCACCGGCTGCATACGCCGCCTCGTTGAACCGCGTTGACATCAAGTGGAGTAATTCCTGTCGCTTTTCTTCTGAAATGATCGAAGGCGGCGCCCCCGAGTCTAGAATGCTGGTTACACTCATGGGATGTTGTGGGATCACCGTACAAAAGTTATTGTACGAGGGCTCGTTCATGTAGAACTGATTCTGGACCATCGGCACCATCCCATACCCCAGCGGCGCGAGTGGCTCGCTGAACAACCATGCCGCAAAGTCATCTGCCATGGCAAAAGGCGATCTGTTATAAGTTTCGCCCCCGAAGATGGGGTAGGACATGGAATCGAGGTCGATGAGGTTATCCGGCTGGTCCAGCACAGTGGGGAAATCAGAGTACTGCGAGACGGGTATTTCAGTCGTCTCGATTCCAGTGGTAATCGGAAAGGTGGTCGCAGATGGCTTGGGCGTCTCGGAGCCAATGAAGTAGTCCGGGGCCGTGATCGCAGGCGAGGAAGCAGGCGAGGTTTTGGTAGCGTCGTTATCGGTGTAGTGATCGCGCTTCTGCAGCTGGGAGCCACTGGTGGTGTGACGTTCGCGATGGCGAATGCAGAGGTCCTGTCGCACGAAAGACCGGTAGCAGTTTGGAAAGTCGCAGCGGTAGATTTGTTTCGGGGTGTGGTTGAGCGCATGGCGACTCAGATGTTCGGCGCGCGAATAGCTCTTCCCGCAGCCTTCGAAGGTGCATTCGAACTTGCGATCGGAGAGGACTTTGCGGCTGCGTCGGCGACGCTTGGAAGGATGATCGTCAGTCTCCATTCTCATGCCATGAGGGAGGAAATCCTCGGGATGCCGATCCACGTGGGAGGGAGAAGAGATCAAACTCGGCAGTCAAAGGCGTCCGGGGGAAGTGCGGAGATGTCGGTGGGGCTGTGGCGGAGGTGAGAACTTGCTAAACCGCAGTTTAAGCGCTGTTACATGGCATATTGGCATGTTAACATGTCTGAAATAAGGTCTACTATGGGTGTAACTTTGCATTCCAAGTCATGATATCAGTTGTAAAGTTATTGTTAGATGTGTATGGAGTTGAATGTAAATTACCCTGACCATCCATATTATGCCTGGATTATAATAGGCTAAATGGCCTTACCAGGCAACTCATGGCTTAGTGGCGCAGTGGTTAACGCATCGCACTGTTAGTATCCCTTGAGAATAAAACTCCCGCGAAATTTTCCTAACCATCATATTAGTGTAATGCGGAGATCCCGAGTTCAACTCTCGGCTGAGCCTCTTTTTTTTTTTTTTTGCCAGGCTTTTTATACTACCCGTGACCAGCCTCGAAATGAACATTCTAATGGCTGGTCTTTTTTTCTTTCTTTTTTTTTTTCGAATCAACTTAAGGAATATGCAGCCTTTAAGGTTTGCCTAGAATCTCTATGTTCAAAATACTCTGTGGTTTAGAATATCATTTTCTGTTTACTATGGAGATTAGTACTAGATAACAGAAAGTATTTTTTTTCGCGGTGCATAATTCCGAACATATTTCTTCATCAATGCCCGCTTGGCGCAGTGGTAGTCGCGCAGCACTTGTATAGTGGATTATTCTGCTCTCTCAAGACTATGCTGAGGTCCTTGGTTCAATCCCGAGAGTGGGCTTATTCAATCCCGGTTCACGGGAATGGGTTCTCTTTTTATTTTGCCTTAATATACACATATATAATCCCGCCAATTGGATACACAATCTATGGATCTAGTCTGCTTGGTTAGAATTGAAAGAGATAGGAAATGGTTTGTGTATTCACAAGAGTGTGTGAAGTATATACATAACGTTATATATAAGTTAGTCTGTACTTCGTACATAAACCGGATAATGTCTAGCACTTCAACCCTCTCCTTCCCCTACTCTTGCCAATTGCTGACTAGAGAGCACTAGAATACCCTAAATATATTAGAACTGCTCCTTGAACATCACCTGACCGTTACGTACGCCAGAAGACAATGACCGGGCCTGACCGGCACTCAAGACTGCATCTAACTCGGCTAGCCCTATAGCGGAGCAGACTTCACCGGGCGACGAGGTAACTAAAAGTGAGCAACTAGCGCGAATCAAGTACTTGGAAGCCTTACTCTAGAAGCAGATGGCTTCCCAAGCTGGAACACCCACCGGTGGCGCGCGCTGTACTCCGGACCGAAGCACATAGTCATGCCCAGGGCTACCAACTGCCAATCAGTCCCTAGGAACTATGGTCAAAACAGGACCTAGTCTAAATTAGCTAAGTCGTAAACAATGCTTGATAGTCGACCATAATGCAGTAGTGAGTTGTCGACCATAATTCAGTGGTAGATTGTCGACCGTAATGCAACAGCGGATAGTCGACCATAATATAGTAGTGGGTGGTCGACCATAATTTTATGTTTTAGCAGTAGATTCTCGCTGCCCAGGTACATAGTCATATGTTTCCTCTTCTTACAAGCTTGTTTGAATATATTTACCTGCTCTCAAATGTCCCTGTCCACCGAAGCTATCGTCGCAATTATTGCTTTATTTGTCGCCGTCGCTCAACTGTTTTACACCACCTGGAAATATATATCTAAAGGAGAACCCAGCATAGAACCAGGCGAGAAAATTCCTAAGGTTATGAGAATGTATTTACTAATAATTTTTTTTATAGCTCGCTCGACCGCGGCCCTGCCTTTGTATACAATTGAAAGCTCCCCGCATACAGAGCTGTTGCTTGAGGAAGGATGGCGGCCCCAATGTAGTATGTCCTATTATGTACTGAAGGATTTGTGAGAGACTTGGCTGACTCTAGGTGCCATTATATAGACAACATACCGATGACTGGAGTATTCTACTCGGAGCGGATGCTTTCTGTAAGGCGCTATGGTTGATATATGGGCTTATGCATTACCTCCTACCTCTCACTGCAATTCAACGACACATTGTCTACTTTACTAGAAAGTCTAATTAGAACTTAGATTTTTCTTTTCCACATTGAGATTCTCTTCAAAACACAATCTCCGGTCGTGGATATATGTGTCAAAGATCCCATAGGCTTGAATCAGGGATTCGTACATATAGATGGATATACGCTACATAGATATATTTCACTGTAATGATAATCAATAGATTCATTGCTCATGATCAAATACCCGCACGCGGAGACTGCGAAATCGCATCTCTACACATGCATGTAGACAAGAGTTCTGACTATCTATGAATGCTGTCTACACTAGGTCGAGAAATACAACCTAAATGGTAGTAACTGACGATGCCAGAAAGTCCTGGCTAAGCCGACGCACCGGCAGATCATAAATCATTTCAAGACCGGGTTCATGCCCTCGCGTGGCACATGGTGCGTCAATAACAAAGGACCAACACCTTGATGTGCAAATGCTCCCGTGTGTTCTTTTTAAGTGCTATGGAGCACTGGTAAAAAACGGACAGTGAGTATTTCAGCCACTGAATCGGAACCGGGTGGCCTCCAGACGGCCAAGTCCATCGCGTGGAGCCACATTGCGGCGGCGGTACGAGTTGGTGAAGTCTGGCAATGGTTAGCTTTGGTTATTGATAGTAGCAGCGTGTCAACATACCTTGAAGGAGAGCACGGATCTTGCGGGTCTCTCCCGACTGTACTTTGTCGGAGACGTTCTTGAGTAGTCGTTCCGCCTCGCCCTGCTTCATAGAACCAGCAGGCAACATCTGCAGCGTACTTTGTAGCCAAGCACCGCTTTCCTGGGGAAGCAGCTCGAACATCGTCATAATCACACCGGAGGCATCAGGGAAGCAGTCACCCGGGAAGGTGAACATCATGCCAGTCAAAACACGCTGCGCCAAGGGCTGACCCTGCGAGGCAATCAATGCTTTCACAGCCTCGCGGACCTCGGGCGGGGTGGAGTAAGGCTGGCCTTCCGGGGTGGTGAATTCCGAGACCATCGGCTTGTCAAATGCGAAGCTGAAGAGATCCCGGTAATAGTGAAGCGTGGCGATGAGAGGGTCGACTTGTTGAAGCGTGAGGGCGCTGAGAGCAGCAGAGAAGATTGGGACAGCCAGAGACGAGCTGATGCACTTCTTAGGGTAGTATCGGACGGCATCAGATGAAAGACGGAAGAAGTCCTCAATCACATCGGGCAGGTTCTCGGGAGGGAGGTCGTTCAATATGCGCAGGAAAGCAATGGCCTGCTGCTCATAGAACTGGAAGACGGCATCACTGGTAGCCTGGTCGACATACTCGGCGCCATCCGAGTACTCACGCACCACTGCGTCCGTGGCCCACAAGAAGCAACCCTCGCGCGACGCCTGGAAACCGTTTGCGATACTCTCGGCCAGGGTAGGCAGAAGAGAAATCATGCCGGTGCGGTAAGAAATAATCATGTAGCGCCAGCAGCGGCACACTCGTTCAAGAATAGGCGTGGAAGACGTAAAGTTCATGACAATCGTGGTCATAATAGGGAGAACTTCACCACAGTATTTGACGGCGGGATTTTCTTCCCCTGGTGCAACAATGGGAGTCACCACCTGTACAAAGATGGTGATCAGCTGTAAGTGGTCGGCTACAGCTCGCTGGCCTTCTTCATCCTGCGCATTGTTGGCGAGGTTCATGATTCGGGCCATGATCGGATCGCAGAACATCTTGTATGACTCGTAGATCTTCTCGTGGGGCTGAACGGAAACCACGGCGGCGACACCCTCAGTCACTTCCTCCTGACTGGCAGGCTTCAGTTTGTCGAGAACTGACTCATAGAAGGAGTGCAGCTGAGCGATATGACCACCAAGTAGCTTCTGGCAGTCTGTACCTAGGAACTTGAAGGCAAGAGCAGAGGCCTGCACGACCTCTTGAGAGCTGTGATGGAATCCGGAAATCACATAGTTGAGCTGGGCCTCGAGGGTCTCGGGGTGGAGAGCGGTCCACTCCGTGTAGCGCGCCAGCGCCATGATCGCCTGGAATCGGACCTTCTCCTGGTCTGGGATCTGGACAATCAGAGGGATCAACTGTCCAAGGACAGTGCTTTCCTCGGGGTCGACCATCCGGCCCATTGCACGGAGACCGAAAAGAGGAGCCTCCAATTCCTGCCAGTGAGGAACATGGTCATTGCTGGCCTGCGAAGCATACTGGCCAACCCACTGCTGGATCAACTGGTAGATTTTGCCGAGACAGTTGGACACGCCAACCACAGCACAGCAGTCCTTGAGAACATCACCCATGGCATGACGGAACTGACGGAACTTTTCTTCCTGCTCGCGGTCTCCACCAAACAAGTCGGTCTCGCCTTCCTCCGGGCTGGGATACTCCAGGTGCTTGACCATAATATCCACCAGCTGGGAGAAGATGTCTTGGAAGTTGACACGGGCCTCACCATAGCGCTCCAGGGTGATATATTGCTTGAGTTCGTACCAGAACATGAAGGTCAAAGAGATCGCATCACGCTCCCAGTCCCGAGCACAGCACTCGAGGAGTGCCTCCACGAGACCCCGGAATTCACCCGGCAGACGCGCAACAAGCACAACCCAAGCTTCTCCAGCCTCTGCAAACATCCTTGTGATACCCTTGAATGCCTCCAAATCCTCGGCCTCGGCGGTTTCGGCAATCTTGGGGCGAAGAGCCATCAGTCGCGGGTAGAGCGCTTGAATGACGGGAAGTGACTCGTCGACATCCTTGGTGTCTCGGTAAAGCGTGCAAACACAGTCGACACCTGCGTCAAAAGACACGTCGTTGTCGAGGGCCTTGATGATCACGTCCATGAGGGGTGACTCAACGACCTTGGCAGCGGGGATTTCACGCAACCATGAAGTGATGCAGTCGAGAAGACGAGGGTTGGTTGCGGCGGTAGCTGTATAAGTTAGTTAGAATCCTCCACCTGTATGCAAGGATCTGAATACTCACGCGATGATTGAGAGTATTGAATCATCAGCTGCATGACCTGCTCCGCATTGTCTTCCAATAGCTCCTTGGTCCTCACGAGCAATTCGTCCTCCTGTTGTACGTGTCAGCTTAATACCTGTAGACAACACTCAAACACATACGCTGAGGTTAATCTTGCGACCCTCGGTGACTTCCTCGGGCAAGATTTTCAAGAACTCCAGCACGCAGTCTCCTGCGCTGCTTCCCAAGGCTGACCCTACGAGAGCCAGAACATCCTTCCACGCGACCATCTGGATCGCCAAACTGGCCAAGCACACGCATAGCTGAGTCTGGATGGGCCGCGGGCCCGATGCAAATGCCACCAACAGATTCAGAACGGAGTCTCGGAGCGCCACAACCGCATCGGGGGGAAGTTGATCGAGATCGAAGATGATCTGCGCAATGTTAACGAAGGCTAGCACCCGCGATCGCGGTAAACATACCTTTCCTTTCAGTGTAGTCGCGGCGAACAGTTTGGCCTCGACCGGCACATCGGGGGACTGTAATAAAGCGTGGGTTGTTGTCCATGCCTCAATCTATCACCAGAGTCAGCGAATAATACCCCTCAATCAGCGGATTGACATACCGATTTCTGGAACTTCTCTAGGAATTCATGGGCCTGAGTCTTCTCAGCCCTGGGCACATTCCCTTGCATTGTCGCGACGGCCGCCAGGACCGGGGCGAATGCCTGCCCGGCTTCCTTGCTGGCCATATTGAATTCAATGTAAATCAAGGCTCAGCAATGGGGAGAAGAGTGAGGAGAGGGGGGTGATGTGACTTGGAGGAGAAGGTGGGATGGTGTCCGTGACGTGTATCGGTATTACTGTAAATAAATCACGTGACGCAGAGCTTTCTCAACATCGTTTGGTCTCCCGAGCTATCATTCACTCAACACATTCACCATGGCTGGCCGTAAGACGTTGTTGGCTCCCATTCACTTCATTTTCAGTCTGCTGCAGAAGCGCAGTACTGTCTCTGTCTGGCTGTATGAGCAGCTGGCATTCCGGATAGAGGGGAAGATTCGGGTATGCACTTTCACGACGCGGTTCATTTCTTGTGCTAACTGCTACTAGGGCTTTGATGAGTTCATGAACCTGGTCATTGACGATGCTGTGGAGGTGCGCCTTGCCACCAAGGCAGACGAGGAGAAGCGCAGGCCCTTAGGTACGGGATGATCGAGTCCAGCAACAGAATACAGCTAACTCCGCAATAGGCCAGATCCTCCTCAAGGGCGACAATGTCTCGCTCATCCAAGCCGTTTGAATTTTCGCACTTTCTTTTCTATTTTGATATGCGCTACACCCTGCGACGATCCAAATATTCACCATCACCAACCACGATCGCATCTATCAGCCAGTCATGCTCCATCACGGGAATATCCTCGGAGAGTAATTGATCTCGCAGAGAAAGGGCAACTGCCATGGAGTTCAGTCGGGGATAAAGGGATTGTTTCTGGGACTTCTTACCAAGGAATGGCATTTTTCTGGCCATATTTGAGTATCGCGTTAGAAAATGATCATAATATCCTTTACCATGACCAAGTCGCCGGAACCCGTGGTCAAAGGCCATGCCCGGCATCACAATCAGATCCAATCCTTGTGTCAACCCATTCTGGCGACCTTCAATTTGCGTAGGTTGGAGCGACGGGATCCCCCATTTGTCCGGTTGTAATGACTCAAACTCGGCCATGGATCCGAGCGCGAACATGTCCATGATGGATGTCTTGTCTTGGGTATGAATATACGGGATGTAGACCTGTTTGCCACTCTGGAGAGCATCTCGTACAATTCCAGTAGTAGACAGCTCTCCAGTGGGCATGGACAAGTAGACAGCAATACTGTTCGCGTTCTGGTACTCGGCCAGCGAGAGGAATTTGGTCGTGGCGGCTCGAGCTGCGACAGGTTAGTAGGAGCACATCATAGCTAAAAAATTAATCTGACATTGTTGATTGATGGAAGCAGCAGACAGACGCGAGAGCGTCGATCGCATACTTTTGCGCAGTTCGCGCTTTGCAGATTGAAGGGCCATGAGGTTGTTGAGGGGGAGTCCATTCCTGATAATGATAAGGTATGTGTGTCTCCACCCATCAAGGGCATCTAGGGCGCCCTCAAATACTTGCCTTCTGGCAACTTCCTTTTGTCAACCAAGATGTTTTTGATTTGGAGTCTGTTGGCAACCGCTGCCTGTGCAGCTACTGCAAGTGATTTGGTTGGAACATGGACTACCAAATCTCAAGAAGTTATTACTGGTCCAGTATGTGTTGTATACGATCACAACGAATGGCACTAACACGCGCAGGGATTCTATGATCCGCTCAAGGACAAGTTGCTTGAACCGAATTTAACTGGCATTTCATACTCGTTTGATGACCAAGGTCATTATGAGGAAGCATACTACCGCGCAATCTCAAATCGTCAGTTCTTCGATATAGATCACTCGACAGTACTGACGCAAAACAGCCAGCGATCCGTCATGTCCTACAGGAATCATGCAATGGCAACATGGCTCCTTCGAAATATCTGCTGATGGTTCTTTAACCCTGAACCCAATTGCCGTCGATGGTCGCCAACTGGTGTCCGATCCCTGTCGGCAACCGGTTGGTCTATACACGCGATACAACGCCACCGAGCATTTCAAGGTACATCTCTTCCTTTTCTTGGTCAGTTCGTTCTAACACCGTATAGTCATTCTCCACCGGAGTCGACAAGTACCACCATATCCAACGCCTCGACTTGAAACGACCTGATGGTTCGCTTCTTCATCCCATGTTCCTTGCATACCGGCCACCGAAGATGCTTCCCACGACAACATTGAACCCCACGCCAACTGGCTCCAAAGGCAAACGTGACTTGTCGTCCAAATCAGGGTTCCACCTCATCAGTCGGGAAGAGCTGATTAACCCAAAGCGTTGGTGGTGGTTGGGTGTCCTGATGACCTCTCTTGGAGGTGCGGCCGTTTTCTACTCGTGATCTGTTATACTGGCGTTTTGATTGGCGTTGGCATGGCTTTTCGTATCTTTTCATATTGAATTGATTGCCTGTTAGGCTATTGTGACACTAATATACAATGGTAAATGTAGATGTAAGCTCAAGAGAGTGCCTTCTTCACCTCGTCAGCCACCTCTCGGCGGTCGACTGGCTTGCCATCCAAGGGACCTCCCTTGGCAAACAGAGCCTTGAGGATAGCTCCCTGGTTGGGCTTGCTGCCGGTGTTACTCATTGCGTCGATCTCATTGACGACCACCTCGGTGATCTCGGCAATGGGCATGGTCTTGACCTGGCCAGCGTATTCCTCTAATACAACAGCTTGTGCATCCTCCTTCTCCTTCAGGTCAGGGCGCTCAGCAGCCTCAAACTCCTTGGCCGCATCCTTGGTCGCATTCAAGCGTTTCCGAATGAGCGACAATAGTTGAATGTCGGTCTGAATCGGAGAAGAGGTTTTGGCGGCATTGTTGGTCTCCGAAATCAAAGCGCGAAGCACATTGAGTCTATTCATAAGCTTCAGGTTCGACCAGTTGTAGAGAAATTCCTACCTGGTGGTGTCTTTCGCTCTCATGGCATTTTTCAGATCAGTCCGCAAAGTAGCCATCAATGGCGGTAGAACTGGAGTGGCAGTCGAATTCCATCGTACCAGACGAGCGGGAATACGCGCAGAAACTCGAAGTGATTGAAACATTGTTGACAAGAGAGAGTGAATGTAGTCAGTCGACGGTCAATTGACAAAAGGCGGAAGATCCCAAAGTGGTCTGTGCACCGCTCCCAGTGTTGACTCTCTTTTCGCAAAGACCTTGAATGATCCAATCTCTCCTCCCCTTCCTCATCGTCTCCTCTCTACCTCTTGTTTCTCCTTGTGATTCACCATTCGACACATACTGCAGCTTCTCTGTCGTTTCTAGCGGGGAATTCTCCCTCGCTTTTGTTCATCCGCCATGGCGTACCCGTCTCTTCCAACAAATCTTCCTCCGGCGACGCCGCAGAAACCCCTTCCTGGGACGTACTTCCAGACTCCGGCGCCAGTGCCTCAGACCCTCCAGGCCAAATCGCCGCAAACACAGACCCCTCAGACTCCCATGCCGAAGCTTCCCCCGGCAGCATCGCAGACCAAAAATCAGACCTTGAGCACCGAGGAGCGCGGGGCGCGAACAATTAATAACAGCCTGCAAAGCGAGTCGCGCTACCCAGATCTGGACAGCTATCTATCGCGTAAGATTTACAGAACTCCGGGCTCTTACAGAACTGACCAAAGACAGAGGGCTCTTCATCCGAGTACAACATTCCCGCTGCTTCATCATGGGCGCCCTTCCAAAAAGTCAAGATGTACGACATCCCCGATCAGATTTTCGACCAATATAACCGCGCACAAGTTTCGACCAGCATGGGTTTGTTTGCCGAGCTACATCACGCGTGGGTGGCTATTGACAACGCATTGTACATCTGGGATTTCACACACCCAAACCCGACATTGGTGGGATTCGAAGACCAACCGAATAGCATCAATGCTGTCAGACTGACCAAGCCGCGTCCGGGAGTTTTCCTGCCGGCAATTACTCATTTGCTTGTGGTCTCAACGACCGCGGATGTAATCTTGCTGGGTATGGGCTACGAGACTACGCCGAGCGGCAGCAAAAGTGTCTCCCTGTTTCAAACTGGCATGAGCGTCTCGGTCCGAGGTCTGGATATCAATGTGTTTGCAGCTTCCGAATCGAGGGGTCGTATTTTCTTTGGAGGGTCATCTGATAATGATGTGCATGAGGTCACCTACCAGCAAGAGGAACGGTGGTTCCAGGGCCGCTGCAGCAGAGTCAACCACACAAGCTCACGTCTGTCAGCTTTCAGACCATCCATGAGCATCACGAACCTTGCGCAAGCCTCATCCGAGTTTGTCACACAGATGGTAGTTGACGACAGCCGAAGCCTTCTCTACACGCTTTCCTCCACGTCTACAATTCGCGTCTTCTACATGGGATCTGATGGCTCCTTGTCCCTTGCAATCACCAAGCGCACTCAGGATATTTACTCCAACATTGGTCACATCATCACCTCCAACGAAACGCTCAATCCCAAAGTCAGAATTGTTTCGATCAGCCCTGTGCCAGTCACGGAGGCATCGAGGTATCACCTGGTTGCAACAACCGCGACCGGCTACCGCATCTATCTCAGTGCAACTAACTCATACAAC
>ERZ1673737.1604-NODE-1604-length-21155-cov-4.307773_pt1 | contig 21155 bp, 12 predicted proteins | sample MGYA00580211_ERZ1673737 | MGnify/ENA primary metagenome ERZ1673737 (study PRJEB41218, sample SAMN15661789) | gut metagenome | host: Homo sapiens | place: Canada: London | collected 2015-08-20/2019-03-30 | study: EMG produced TPA metagenomics assembly of... | reverse complement strand
TCCTTACTTACCTCCCATTGTAGACACGTATGGTTCTCTGGCTCAAGGTGTTTGGCGCAAAGACAACGATTGCAAAGTATGCATTCTCCATTTACGCGAACAGATGTCTCGTTGCAATTCTTGATATCACAGCGCCACATACCCATAGAGATCTGAGTTGCTCAGCGGCTTTGAAGAACAATTATTGAAATCAAGCGGTCATTAAGTCCTAAGTATTTGTCATGTGATTCGATTATTATTGGTCTGGTGTACACTGGGCCTCTAGCACTGCTCAATTGATAGTCATTGATCGTGAACGATTCCTGGCAAGCTAACTAAAAGATATGAACACAAAATATAAGAAAGCTTCTATGTTTGCGATATACGAATGCATTTCCTTAAATCTTGCTCTGTCGAGACCCAGATGCCTTCAAAGCAGTGTCGAAAATGTCCAGTTCTTGAGCTGTCAGTTCTCTTCGCTCTGGTCCTCCACGGCTTCCATCTCCCGTGAATACCTCACCCTGGAAGCGCTCACGGAACTGGGTAGGGAACTTCCACTTCTCAAGCAACTTATCTGAGAGCTTTCGTTGCCAGCTTCCCACAATGTATTTTCCGATCACTGGTAGGAACTTGAAAGCACTAGACAAGAAGACGATGGTTAGCCTTACCCCACTTGGCAGGATTAGTGTATTCACTCACTGTCCGCTACCACCAGTAGCAATGAACAAGTTCTTGTGCTCTGGATGGTAATCAAAGATGAAGTCGCCCGTTGGGGTATCATTATACCAGCAGATTCCAACCTTTTCAAAGCCTCGCGGTGCAAGCTGAGGGAAGAGATCCATCAGGCCAGCTGTGAGACGCTTGAGTCCATCGGCAGGAATATAGTTGGCTCGCGAAGCGACTGCTACGCTAGGCGGTGCAGACACTACTGAGGGCTCAGAGCGAGTATAGCCAAAGCCGTGACAAGCGACCTTGAGGTAGCCAGTGGGCTCATGTGGAGGGAAAGCAAAGAAGCCAGTAGAGAAGTTGAAGTAAATGGGAAGATCTCTCAGTTCAGCAACTTCCTCGGGTGTCAGGCGCAGGTAGCCAACAACCTGGCCAGCAGCAAGCATCGAGTTCCAAGCAGGAACAAGACTTGAAGTCCAGGCGCCAGTGGCAACAATGAAATGATCACCTTCAACACGTCCATTCTTGGTACGAACTGACTTGATGGTTCCATCCGGATTCTTCTCAAATTCCTCGACCTGACCATTAGGCCCAGTAATGAAGTTAACACCGGATGAAGCACAGCGCGACATGAGGCGAGCGCAGGCAAGGCCAGCATCTGCCCACCCAGCGGAAGTATTATAGAAGCCATCAAAGCCAGGTGTAGCAAGCCGTCCGGTCAGTTTGGGGAAGTGTTGCTTGGCCTCTTCCACGCTTCCGACGGGGACCCATTCCTGGCCCATTTCAGTCAAGACGCGCTTTGTCTTGCGGCTGTATTCCTGGGCACGAGGTTGCACTGGTTGCTCTGGGGTTCCATCTTGACACACCCATAAGCAGGGTGTTTGGTGGAATGCTTCCTTATAATCGGGGGTCTTCCAAAGGTCGAAGGCTTCCTTGGCGATTTCGGCGTAGATGGGATCTCCGTAGTCGAAGCGAATGACACGGGAGATATCGTTGCTTGATCCATCTGGGACTGGGGGTACCGATCGGTCCAGGATTGTGACTGACTTGTAGCCTTCTTCCTTTAGTCTCAGCGCAGTGCCGAGACCAAAGGCGCCGGCTCCGATAATGACGACATGTTGATCTTTTTCCATTGTGTTATTGGAAGTGTGTGATGATGCTATTCTAACTTATGTAGCTAAAACGAAAACTAAGGGCTTGTTATATACTTGTGAGGCGGAAGCCGCGATCCGGTTTTCACGGACCGTGAGGACATACTGTGTCGTGGAAACTCCACTGTTGGAGTAAAATAGGCAATGTGTACCAGGCCAATCCCATACAGGCTACATTCTTATTGTGGGTGGCTAAACTATTGTGGGCCGTGATGAAGGAAAAGACGGGCCGGGAACAGTCTCAAGACACGGTCCGTACACGGTCCGTCCCATCTCCATCACTTTCCAACAAAGAACATTAGGATACAATAGATGCGAATTACTGTATGTAGACTCAGCAAATGTTTCGTATTTAAATGGGGCTTGGTAGGCGTACATTGGACCGATTTCACAGCCAGGGTACTACATCCTTTCACGCCACCACTTTCATACAATCTACATGATCAACCCACCATGTCTAATGGTCTACAACCCTGGGAACTCGAAAACAGGCAAAACAAAGGTAGAAAAACGGAGACCAATGTAGGTTGAAAACAGTTTATGAAACCGGTATACTCGCTTCGAGGCTTTCTTGTAGAGACTGTCCAATACTTCACCCGTGGCAATGTATACAGATTTATGACCCCATGTTGTGGTTCAGCTCAACTTTCCGACTACTAACAGGCCTAGAATGTAAAGCCTCTAACATTTGTCTCGTGCTCCAAGTTCCAAGCTCTTTTGATCAAATAATCAACTTTGTTCGAATCTTTGATTCCCCCATATCTAGCAAGAGCATGAGCTTTTGCCTCAATTTCAGGCCTAGCAACAAGAAATTAGAAAAAAGGATATACGCTTTAGGAGTATAGCAATAGGCATACCTTGTCAAGGGAAGTTCGGGGTCTCCCTTTGCAAATTTCGTTGATTCTGTGAAAGTCTTCCCAGACTTGCACTCAACGATAACTGCCCCCTGCCATCTCTCCGGGAACTGAGCATCGATATCCGCGTCATATTTCATCGTTACACGGTTTTGGAATTCTCGCAGAGATGTGTCTTTCAAATCATCCTCGGTGAAGTCGGTGATCATAGCCTGACCCTTCTTCGCCGCAATAGCAAGTACAAAGCCCATGGAGAATTTGCTCTGATGGACTGTCTCGCCATTACCGCTGAGGCTTAGTACATTGATAGCCGCCTGATATGTAGGAACGAGCACGGATTCAATATCATCAAAGGCAACCTGATTCTTCTCCATCAAATTCAACAGTGCATCCACACTGGGGTGGGTATGTCGACAAGATGCGTGCCATTTAAAGCTTGACCGAAGAACAGCAAACTCTTTACCCAGGTTCTGATCGATAGCTTCTGGGTTTGTTTCGCCGGGGACTAACGCAATCCCCATAGCACGGGGTCCTTCGAGGATATCTCGCGGTCCTAGAAGGCCGTCACGAGAGGAATATGCGGCAAATATACCATCAAAACAGGCCTTGGCAGTGTGTACTTGTTTTGAGTGTGTAGCATCTAACAAGAACTGCCACAATCCTGCTGCTTGCGTTCCAGCTGTTCCAATTGCAGATAGTGTCTGGCTCACATCGAGCTTTAGAAGATGAGCTACAGCTGCTGCAACTCCGATAACTCCACCAGTAGCTGTGCTATGGAATCTCTATATCAAATTTTGTCAGTTTGAAGATAGTCGTGGGCCAGCATTCCTATTATGTATATGGGGTAACGAACTTCATAATGGCTTTTTCCTAGATACTCTCCGACACGGCAACCGACTTCATACCCAACTACGCAGGCGACAATAAAGTCTTTCCCACTAGTTCCAATATCTTGTGATACAGCCAGGGCAGCGGGGAATATCACAGTCGCCTAATGCCAAATCAACACCGTGTTTATAAATAGAGAGCAAACACGAGACTCACCGGGTGCATAATACTTCGATTGTGGAGGTCATCCTGCTCCACCACATGCGACGCAGCAGCGTTAATCAGACTAGCAAATGCTGGGCTGATAGTGACATTTTGGGAGCCATCAATCAGCTCGCTCTTTCCACTAGAAGGACCCATTTGCGCCGCAAATCGCACCAGTGCAGTAACTGCGGGATGGCTTCGACCGGCTATAGCACAGCCCAGTGTATCCAAGAAGAAATCCTTAGTGCGTTGGACCACTTCATCGGGGATGTCTGCATACTTCAGATCGACGGCCCATTTGACCAAACGGTCGGTTCGGGTTTCTTGGTAGGATGTAGCCATTGCAGATATGAGTAAAGAATGTCAAGTGATCTAGTTTGATGTGATTTTTGGTACAACTTCAAGTCTTCGTTCAATATATGCGGGGAAATAGCGGGCAATTCGGTCTTTTAGTCTCCTTTTCCGAGGGAGGAAACATCCGAGGCATATAACCGAGTTCTAGTTGAGGTTGCCAGTATAATGGCGTTTCACTTTGCTTCAAATCACAGTGATCCGACTGCACTTATGCCAAGGATATTTAACAGTCTTGCTTCCCTTCAGACTAATGAGCAGTATATAGTTCATAGAGCAGCATGTGATTGTCAGCCTTGCCGCCTTATAACCTGAATAATTAGGCATCAATATTGGCTCGGCGCGGGCACACTTTTTTCCTCGTAAATTCTTGACCAGAATAAGGGAAAGCAAGGGATAAACGTTTTTCTCTGATATCACCAATCCCTATACCACTTCTAGAGCACTTTACTCTTACAAGTTACTTCGTACTGCTACAACTGTGGCGTTCATAAAAAAGCGATGATTTCATGCAAGCGGCCATATTAATGCCGAAGGCGGAAGGGGAATTGATCTGCAACGGATCAGCCGGAACAGCGCCCCTGGGCCATCTGCGGTCCCATACTTTCCCAGCCTTTTTCCTCTCCTTGCTTTGCCCGTATATATACCCAGCTTTCTATCTCTTCATCCCAGATAACGAACATTCTTGGAGTGCGTCGTCTTCATGGGGTTCACGTCCCGATTTCTCCGCATTCCGCGGCCAGAGGTAAGCCTCTACGATCTGTGCGCCCCGAAAGAGCTAACCTGTCCCGTGACCTCAGACCTTTCTCTATGTGATGAGCTTAGAGACTGGTGCTTCTCTGATCACCCTATCTCTGCTATTGAATAAGATCAGTGGCCTCTATGGTCTACTGGCCCTTTTGACTGGGTACCACCTGTCGCCCGTCCAACTGTCGATGTACCTGTACTCCCTTGTCGCCCTCGGACTCGCCGCACTCCTATTCCCTCACATTCGGAAACAATCACCTCTACAATGTCTCTCCCTCGCCTATCTTTACGTCTTCGACAGTCTGATTAACGCCGCCTATACCGCCGCCTTTGGTGTGACTTGGTTCCTGGTGGTGTCGCAGCATTACGACAGTGGCAAGGGAGCCGGCCCAGGCGGCGACACCATCGCTCAGACCGCTGGCTTCACCAGCCCGAAGTACGATGCCGCCTACGTCGAAATCCAAAACACCAAGGACGGTAACAACTTCGTCGCCCACCCCCCGCGCAGCGCCGAAAACCTGAGCAATGTCGTTCTCCAGCCCGAGAGCCTCCAGAGCATCATTTTCATCTCCCTGCTATGGGCCGTGCGTGTATACTTCGTCCTGGTTATGCTCGCGTTCGCGCGTCAAGCACTTCGCCTTTGGGTTGCTATTCCCCGTCACACCCAGCTCCCGACCCACAGCCGCAATGTGTCAGTCGCCAGCGTAGCTGATATCGACCGCGAACCCTTCTCTGTCTATAGCCCCGACGGCCAGGGTTGGAAAGGAAAGTTGGGCCGCATTATGATTGGTATTGGTCACAACTACTGGCTTGGCGAAGAGGAGGACGGAAACTGGCTCAGTGGAATCAACCACAAATTCCGCAACCGTTCGAGCCCGACCGAGCTGCCTGGTGCTCTGGAGAGAGAGAGAAGACGTCGTTCCGGCACTGGCCCCCCACAACCATCGCGGTCTGTCGTTCAGTCTGCTACCATCCAACAGCCAATTCCCGAGCATGTGCCAGGAATGAATGTCAAAATGCAAGATTGGAATGCGCCTCGATAAATGATTCTTTCGGACATGCCACGTCTTTGAACGATTAAGGCCATCTTCTTGTACATCGCCCCTTTTGAACTCGCTTTTCGGTGTCTTCAACTGCCCCCAACCTTTCATCTGGCTGTCTTCAGCCAGGGACACAATCCACCCCGGCTCTTGTGTCCGTCCCATCGTTTTGCTAGACGGCTGAATTCGACTGCCGATAGCTCCGCTTACTCGAGACTCCGCTATCATGACAAAGCCCGAGTCCTTTTGCTCAATAATAACGACAACCTCTGCATATATAAGTTTGGAACGGGTCCAGGAATCTGTGGTGTTGATTGATTACCCTGCCATCATTCGATATCTGGGAAAGGCGTTTTAAATTTGTCATCTTGGGCTCATCACCTCGCCCAGGCGGGAGTTGGGGCGCTTTATTGGAGTCTTGACTGCCACGCTCGTGTGCATCTAACATAAAACCTATGGTTTTGGCGTCGGGATATGTGTACATTGCTTATTGGATATGGGTTTGATACAGTTGGGAGATGACTACTCTCTTACGGCTGCATATTTGACAAGGATTTTATGTCTTATTGTACACACTACCTTTTGGATAAACACCACATGCATATTATCTGTTTCTGGTTCAAACAGTCTGGTGGAGTGATAACAGTAGACATCAAATGAAGAGTAATCCTCTTGGTGGCATGGCCTGAGTTCTTTATAGTAAAACAACTTGAAAAAAAATAAAGCTTCAGTTGCACACCACTCGGCCGAATCATAGTGATAAGTGTGGATATAAGTTGAATATTGGAGTCATACTCAAGCGAAGTCGGGGAAGTGTCCCCCCTCATTTCCTTTCGGCATCTGACCGGTAATTTAGTTTTGGAGATTCCCTCCAAGCCTTAAGAAGCGTAAGAACGGTATTGACCGGAATGCCGGCGTAACTCCGAATTGAAAAGGTTGGGCATCGGTAATTGCCGTGGTGCTATTGGTGCCGCGCTAGCAGAAGATGAAGGGAAAAAATATATATCTGCACGATAGTGCATATGGTGCAATCTCTACCAAACACCACCAGGTCGTCATTTTAGTTTGACATCGTTAGATGAAGCAAATCCTTTAGGACCTCAGGATTCGAGTGTATCTGAACCACAGAAGTATAGATATCGAACTGTAGCTGGGTGGGCAAACACCGCAAACACAAACCCCGACGCTGACGTGCTCGACCGAGTCACGGGATCCCCCGCACGTGAGCCCAATCGGGCTTGTTTGCATATTTGCTGCTGCGTGTTTGCACTGATGTCGTGATCGAACACCAATCAGCGGGCTGCTGATCTAACCCCGACGACGGAGAAATCAATGATAGTGGGAAAGAAAACCCGTGGAACATCTTTTTTCTTCCTGAAGAGAGATCACAGGTATCAAGAGACACATTAATTGTCTCCGTTCATACATTTGGCGGATCTGTGCTGCGAGTGGGAGATCGCTGCAACTGATAAGCCATATCGCCGATTTTAATATCCCACCTGCGCTGTGACTCGAACAGCTAGCAATTATAATGGCATCTGTCTCAAGTGCCGCCGAGGCCGGTAAGTGATGCTGTGTTCTTGGGATGCTTGCAAATAGAGGCGCAATTGCTAATATTGCAATTGGTTTATAGTTGCGAGAATCGCCTACCTCACTAGTGATGTCGTTCTTTCTGTGCAGCCCTCCCTGCAGAACGACTCATTGTTCTCCAAGTCTCTCAAGGCCTTGAAGGCTAACAAGACGAGCAATGTCTCATCAAAAAGCACACATGTGAGTCAATATGGTATGGCCTGCGAGGTCGGAACCGAATTAACAATACGGCCAGGTCCAAGCTGTGCGCTACAACGAGGACCCTCTCCTGTCCGCTTTCACCCCTCTGCGAAACGGTGATCTTACCTCAGTGGTCACTAGCTCCTCTGTCCTGATCACCGCCGTTCCTCACCTCTACCGTCTTGCCAACAACCCTGTCGTCATCCACGTTGCCCTGGAGCCCTCTCCCTTCCCCGATTACTCAGTGATCAGCTCCATCCGGCAATCCGGCTTCACATTCCTGCACTCTGAGACTGTGCAGGAGGCTCAGGATATCGCTATCACAGCCCACGCCCTTGCTCAGAAGTCTGGAAAGGGTGTGATCCACTTCTTCGACCCCGCCAACTCGGCCAAGGACCCCTCCATTGCCACCGAGGATATCGAGGTCATCAAGAAAGTTCTCAACATCAGCACCAATGTTGCGACTCCCGCTGGAGCTGAGACCCTCTACGCCGACTCCGGCCGTGTGGCCACTGTCAATGCCGAAACCCTGGAGGCCCCCACTGGCCAAGAATCCACAACCTTGGCCCCTCCCTCTCAACCTCAGACTCCTTTCAACGCTAGCGTTGACAACTCATCAGTGGGTTCCTCGCGGAGGGACAGCAGTGCTGGCAGCGAAGCCCCAAGCTCGACTGCCACCACCGTGGACAATGCCAACAGCACCCGGCCTGTCAACGCCGCCGACATCTTCGACTGGACGGCTCAGATCTGGAACACTCTGTTCGAGGAGGTGGGCCGCAGATACAACGCCATTGAGTACACTGGAACCGCCAATGCCAAGTCTGCCATCTTTGTCTTCGGTTCAACTGGTGTCTTCGTTGATGCCCTGGCCAACGCTAGCGCTCAACCTGAGCTTGAGAACATTGGTTTGATCACTGCTCGTCTCTACCGCCCTTGGGTTGGCGGCCAGATCTCCGGCTCGATCCCCAGCTCCGTTGAGAGGATCGCTGTTCTCGAGCAGGTTCGCAAGACTACCAAGTGGGGTCCTTCTTTCATGGATCTCCTCTCCAGTCTTACCCCCGCCGGTGTGCGCGGCCAGGCCCCCCAGATCGTTGGATACCGTCTTGGCTATATTGAGCCCTCTACCGCTGTCCAGGCCCTCCGCGGTGTCTTGCAGAACTTGACCTCTGAATCTCCTATCCAAAACCTCGAAATTGGAAGCTCTCAGGTCCCCACTATCCAGAATGCCCTCGAGCAGCCTCGCATTGAGAACGCTTACTTGAAAATTCTCAACCAGCTCTTCGGTGAGCGTCTTCACATTGCCAACGAGCTTGGCTCACAGAACGCTGGTGTCTCGAGCACCATTGCTGCAAGCCCCGAGTACGGTTTCGGATCTCTGCTGGCTCGCCAGGAGCACCGCCAGCGCTTCATCCGCGAAGTTGAGGAGGCTTCCAAGTCCACCACCTTTGCCACCGACGTTCCCAAGACTTGGTTGTCTCGCTGGGCTCTGAATGTCAAGGATGCCGCTAAGGCCAACAAGATCGCCCCCGAGGTCATTGCCCGTCTTTCTAACGATGGCTCTTCTCTTTCCCGCCAGCTTTTGCAGTCCAAGAAGCTCTTCTACGATGAGTCTGATTGGCTCATTGGTTCCGATGCCTGGGCTTACGATTTCGGCAACTCCGGTGTTCACCACGTTCTAGCCTCTGGTGCCAACGTGAACATGCTGATAATCGACTCTCAGCCCTACTCCGAGCGCTCTGCCGCTGACTCCACTCGCCGCAAGAAGGACATTGGTCTTTACGCCATGAACAGGGGCAACGCCTACGTCGCCTCCGTTGCTGTCTACAGCTCCTACACCCAGGTCCTCCAGGCCATGTCCGAGGCCCAGCAGTTCAAGGGTCCCTCCGTCGTTGTTGCCTACCTTCCTTACAACCAGGAGAATGACTCCGCTCTCACTGTGCTGCAGGAGACCAAGAAGGCTATTGATCTGGGCTACTGGCCTCTGTACCGCTGGAACCCCGACAACGAGGACAAGGGCGAGCCTAAGTTCGCCCTCGACTCTGAGCGTATCAGGCGTGAGCTTGAGGAGTTCCTGCGCCGTGATAACCAGCTAACTCAGCTGATGAACCGCCACCCTAAGTACGCACCTGTGCTTTCTGAGTCCTACGGTACTGAGGTCCGAGCTCTCCAGAAGAGAAACGCCAAGGATTCCTACGAGAAGCTCTTGGACGGCCTCTTCGGTGCTCCTCTGACTATTCTCTTCGCCTCCGACAACGGTAACGCCGAGAGCCTTGCTAAGCGTCTTGGAAACCGTGGACGCGCTAGAGGTCTGAAGACCATGGTCATGGCCATGGATGACTTCCCCATCGAAGACCTCCCCACCGAGGAGAACGTTGTGTTCATCAGCAGTACTGCTGGCCAGGGTGAATTCCCTGTCAATGGACGTGGTCTCTGGGAGCACGTCAAGAACGCTGGTGACCTCGACTTGTCTTCCATCAACTACTCCGTTTTCGGTCTTGGTGACAGCCACTATTGGCCCCGCAAGGAGGACAAGGCTTACTATAACAAGCCCGGAAAGGACCTTGATGCTCGCGTTGCGTTCCTGGGTGGTCGCAAGCTGACCGACATCGGTCTTGGTGACGACCAGGACCCTGATGCCTACCAGACTGGTTATTCCGAGTGGGAGCCTCGTCTCTGGAAGGCCCTAGGTGTCGACAACGTTGAGGGTCTGCCCGAGGAGCCTGCTCCTATCACCAATGAGGACATCAAGATCGGTTCCAACTTCCTTCGCGGTACCATCGCTGAGGCTCTTCTGGATGAGAGCACCGGTGCTATCCCCGCCAGTGATCAGCAGCTGACCAAGTTCCACGGTACCTACATGCAGGATGACCGTGACCTTCGCGATGAGCGCAAGGCCCAGGGTCTTGAGCCTGCCTACAGCTTCATGATTCGCTGCCGTCTCGCCGGTGGTGTTGCCACTCCCAAGCAGTGGCTGCAGATGGATGCTATTGCCAGCTCGCACGGTAACGAGACCATGAAGCTCACCACCCGACAGACCTTCCAGTTCCACGGTGTGATCAAGCGCAACCTTAAGGGTGCCATGCGTGCCATCAACAACTCCATGATGGACACTCTCGCTGCCTGCGGTGACGTGAACCGTAACGTCATGTGCAGTTCTCTTCCCGAGCTCTCTTCCTTCCACCGCGAGACCTGGGAGTGGTCCAAGAAGATCAGTAACCACCTCCTTCCCTCTACCACCGCCTATCACGAGATCTGGCTGGAGGATGAGGATAAGAAGAAGGTTCAGGTTGCCGGCGATGCCATCGTTGACCACGAGCCCCTCTACGGTGCTACCTACCTTCCCCGCAAGTTCAAGATCACCATTGCCATTCCTCCTCACAACGACACTGATGTCTACGCTCACGACATTGGTCTCATTGCCATCAAGGGCGCTGACGGCCATCTGGAGGGCTTCAACGTCCTGGCTGGTGGTGGTATGGGATCCACCCACAACAACACCAAGACCTACCCCCAGACTGGTCGCATGTTCGGATACATCCCCGCCGACAAGATCCACATCGTTTGCGAGAAGATCATGCTCGTGCAGCGTGACAACGGTGACCGCAAGAACCGCAAGCACGCCCGTATGAAGTACACCATCGACGATCTCACCGTCCCTGTCTTCCGCAGCAAGGTCGAGGAGCTTCTCCCCGAGGGCCTCAAGTTCGGCGAGCCCCGTGCCTTCGAGTTCAAGTCCAACGTCGACACCTTCGGCTGGATCAAGGACGACACAGGCCTCAACCACTTCACGATGTTCATTGAGAACGGTCGTATTGAGGATACTTCCGACTTCAAGATGCGCACTGGTCTGCGCGAGCTTGCCGGTCTTGGCAAGGGAGAGTTCCGTCTCACTGGTAACCAGCACTTGATGATCTCTCGTGTTACCGACGAGGATCTCCCTCTCATTAAGGAAACCTTGGCTAAGTACAAGCTTGACAACACCGCTTTCTCCGGTCTGCGTCTGTCTTCCTCTGCTTGTGTTGCCTTCCCTACTTGCGGTCTCGCCATGGCTGAGTCCGAGCGTTACCTCCCCGTCCTGATCTCCAAGCTCGAGTCTACCCTCGAGGAGGTTGGTCTTGCCCGTGACAGCATTGTGATGCGTATGACTGGTTGTCCCAACGGTTGTGCTCGTCCCTGGCTCGCCGAAGTGGCCTTCGTCGGAAAGGCCTACGGTGCTTACAACATGTACCTGGGCGGTGGCTACCACGGCCAGCGTCTGAACAAGCGCTTCCGCTCATCCATCAAGGAGGACGAGATCCTCGAGATCATGAGAGACCTTCTCAAGCGCTACTCTCTCGAGCGTAACACCGACGGCGAGACTCCTGAGCGCTTCGGTGACTGGTGTATCCGCGCTGGTGTCATCAAGGCCACCACTGACGGACAGAACTTCCACGCTGGCATCGCTGAAGACGAGGAAGAAGAAGAGGAGTAATCGCTATATAAAGCATTCTCACTATATCCGACTTGTTATGACCACGGGGGAACCAATCCCTGCTTTTCTTTTTGATTTGTTCGATATCTCACGTCGCAATGCATAATGTCTTGGCGATTATGATTCGCTTTGAAAAAAAATTGTTCCTAGATTTGTTTTTTATATGCCCCTATTCCTCATTTCTTCCTGTATGTCTCTCTCATGATAACCCAAGCCTTCTGCTTGTGCATACATACTGAAACATTACTCTCAATTGATATCCTTTTCCGTTGTGAATCTTCTACCGTGACATCAAATATTCTAGCCGCTTACTTATTAACCTTTGCCCCATCTGCTGTCTCCGGTGTAACCAGGCACGGGACTCTGGTGGCTACCCAATCGGGCAATATCGCACCACATCAAGGTTAAATACCTCGTGGCGATAACAAGCCTCAACCACGGGTTTGGAAACAGAAGCGCGGGCAAAGCTGATGCATTATTGACATCACGGCCACAGCAGGCAACCTCTTCATCTTGATCTGTCTCAGCCCTATGCTCGACTGTGAAGTATTCGAAAAAACCACGAAAACAAAACATACCCCAAATCGTTGCAATGGCCTCAATGCTAAAGGCGCCATTCACTCCCCTCCTCTACCTAAGCCGCCGATTCCGTCAAGACCAAGACTGGACCTACCGACAAGCCCTATCAAACACACTCATAAAACTCTTCCTCCAAGTCTTCGTAGTCTTCCGCACAAAACCACCCCTGTCCCTAAAGCCAGGCCTAGAAGGCGACCGCTTCGTCCAAATCGTACCAGGTCCCGAAGATCTATACTCAGGAATAACCGTCGACGACGAAATCCACCCAGAAACCATAGGCGGAACCTGGTTCCCAACAGCCTACTCCTACACCACAACAACCTCCTCAGACAAACACATCATCCTCCACTTCCACGGTGGCTCCTACATCATCGGCGACGGCCGCACATTTTCCTGCAAATTCCTCGTAGACAACCTCCTCGCCCACTCTCCCTCCAGCCACGTCTTCAGCCTCCAATACCGCTTAGCCTGCAACCCAAACAGCCGCTTTCCCGCCCAACTCCAAGACGCCATAACCGCCTACTGCTACCTAACCCACAGCCTGCACATCCCCGCCTCGCGCATCGTCCTCAGCGGCGATTCCGCAGGCGGTCACCTCGTTCTAGCCCTCCTCCGCTACATAGCAGACTATGACGACGAGAAGATCCTTCCACCACCATCATGCAGCTGGCTCTTCTCGCCGTGGTGCGATATCCCCGGCTCAAGGAATACAGAATTATGGAAGAACCTGCCGAACGCAGCGGTGGATTATGTCCCGCCCTCGTTCCCGGCGTGGGGGGCGAAGCACTTAATCGGCAATCTGGAGCTGAATAGGGCTGTTGAGCCTTACCTAGCGCCGATTTGGCATCCGTTTGCGCTGCCTTCGCCTATGCTGGTTGTTAGTGGTGGCCGGGAGGTTATGTGTCAGGAGCATGAGCGGTTGGCGAGGCATTTGCGGAAACTGCCGCAGAATGAGGGCCGCGTGGAGTATTTCGTGCAGGATATTTCGCCCCATGATGTTTTGATGGTGGGTTGGATTATGAATTTTAGGAAGGAGGCTGCACAGTGTGCTGAGTCTGCTGGTTGCTTTTTGACAAAGCTTCAGGCTATGTCGGATGAGAGTGAGGTTCCGGTTTTGGCTTTTGAGGCTTGATGTTGGGGGATTTGGGTTGCTATATTTTCGGATTTAGTGTTTGCTATTTGGGTTTTCGGTAGGGTTATGCAACGGTTTGAGATGTTGGTATGGGTTTATCAGATTGAGCTTTGGGAATGGTTGCTTGTAGTCTTTCTCTTGGTACTCGAGGTAATGTAGATTCCTTGCGGGTGATCTCAATTGTCATTCAACTCGACCCTTGGCGTACAATTCCAGTAGGCACGCCAAACAAAAGGATACTTACATTCATCGAAAGGGATCTTTACACTGCTTACATAGGGGTCGACAAGGCCGACAAGGAGAGATTTAGCCGAACTACTCTTGTATTGACGTGCAGATCCCTGGCAGAGGACCTGAGAGAAGTCTAGCTATTTTGGAAAAAAAAAAACCCCTGCTCAAACCCAACCATCATCGCCAACAATTGAAACCGCACCAATCGTCCACCCCAACACCAAGACCCGCCTCCATGAGAATATCTCCCCGTTTGGAGATTTTCCTTGACGGCATCCATCGTATTGCCCGCGTTTCCTGATTCACGCAATGCTGCAAGCAAAGCATGACCGTGTACCGTGCATCATCAAAATGACGGGATGATTCTGTGGGGAGTAGGGACCGACTTGGTCCCGGTGGCATGACTTCGCCTACCCACCTCATGTGAGTAGACCCTGGCGGCCGAAAATTGCGACTCTGTTGTCGACTGTTGCATTGATTGGGCGCCTTAGCGTAAGGCCCCGATGGTTCCGAATTCGATATATTTGAGCTGCTCATCATGTCTCCTGGGCAAACAGTGGCTTTCCTTGGCGCTGGCGCGGACTCCTTATCGGCTCTGGCCTGTAGCATGTCTTTCCTGCCAGGTCTAGACCATGGAACTCTGGCTCTATCGATTCAATGTTTGTAACTCAAACCGTTACAAAGGTTCTGTGGGCGCAATCGATTCAAATATGCCCTCAAGCCATGGTAGATGGGTGGTGTGGCAATGGACGACGGGATTGATCACAATGTGATGGGAGATGGAAGGGTTTAAGCAGGGGTGCGTCTCTCACGCTAGGAAGGCATCGAGGGGGGATTGGCAAGCTCGATGATGACGGAGAAGATCCTCGACGTCTAAGAGAGCGTGATTTGTGAGAGGGAGGACAGCGTTGTAGCTCTCTCGTCACGGCTCCGGGTCCTCAAAGGAAGAAAAGGGGACTGGGGAAAAAGGAGTAAATATAGGTTTGTGGGGGCGGTGAAATCGATAGCTTCTCTTTCTGCCACCTCCCCGCCGACGAAATTCGATAAGCAAAAAAAAGTTCCACGAACACTCTCGATTCCTGCACTTTTACTTTTAGTCTATTCCCTCGCCTCTATTTATTTTCATATCAACATGGGTTCCTCCGATGATGATCCCGTCGTTGCCTCCTACGATGTCTTCCTCACCGACTCCGAGATCTCTCGCTTTGTCTTCCAATACCTCGACCGAGATGAGGAGTTTCCCTACAACGATAGAAATAACCAACGCCCTACTCAGCTCCGAATGAAGGCGCGCACAGGCATTGTTGAGGTCGACGTGCCTATCAACACCCGCGGAAACTACGATGTCAACAAGGGACTGCGCTACGGGGAAGCCATGAAAAAGAGCCGCTCATCTCGTGACGGAGGCGCTTATGGAATGTCCGGTGGCTTTACTGCTGGAGGTGCCGCTGCCAATTCGGGAGGCAGAGTCAAGATTGAGGGTAACGGGGACGTGGAGGTCCTAGATAATAAGCGGGCAGTTGATTCCGCCTCATTGATGCGAACACAATCACTTGGAGGCCGGGTGAAGCCCGCCGAAGAAGGTGATCCAGTTTACATGCTGGCTACATTCAAAAATAGTACGTTGGATGCCGAAACAAGCACCAGAATATTGCTTGACAGGGCTCGATACTAACAGCTCGTTCTAGAAAATTTGCACCTTTCGCCGGTCTCGTCGGTTGTTCAATTCCACCCACAACTCCACCATCTAGATGCTTTGGATGAGATGCCCAAAGCAAAAGGCCGGAAAAGAGACGACGATGATCGACCCGCTGAGAGCGAGGCACGCGCAATCGATATCAAGGTCAAAGGAGCCGAAGACGGAGAAACGAACATGGTCGGCGGGAATCTGGATCTTTTGAAGAAAATGCAGGAAGAAAAGTGGAAATCATATGGATGGATTGATGCTGAGGTATGTCTTCACAGGTTTATATTTGGTATATTTGGTGATGCCTTCCTGCTAACTCCCCCTATCCCAGACCGAAGATGCGTGGTACACTTATGAAAGCTTCATGATGCACCAGGAGCCCGAGACACTCCCATCTATGGAGACGAATATAAACTCGGAAGATTACCTCGATAAAATGAGTGCCCCAAGGATCGATCCAGCACGACCTGACCTCACCGGCTGGGCTATGAAAGAAAATCGCCGGAGACAACGAGATGGGGCCTCCCAAAATGAGAACGAGCAGTGACGAATCCTTTTGTAGCATCAAACAATCCATTGTTAGCGAGTTTTTGGCATTTACCTCTATTTCAAGCTTCATCTATTCCTAGCTTGTTTATCTGATGGCGGATTAGTGCTTTCTACGTAGCATCTAGCTTCTACAACATGAGTGTCTTTCTGCTTGTCGCCTAGCACACGCCAATAGGTCTTGTAAACACCAAACTACATACATAACCAGTAAATATGCATGCTCTTCAGCCCTTGCCACCTGTATGGAGCTGTCCGCCAATCAGGGCGATAAGGTACGTGGTCACGTGAAAGCCGGTTTTTCTCCCGAGTCTCCGCTGCGACAGATCGAGAATCCCCTTTTTTCCACTGTTTCATTCCTTTCCCTCTTTTTTTGCTTTAGTCGAGGGTTGCAGGTCAGCGTATAATCGCGGTGGGAAATCGCCTTGGTTTCACCTCTGCTATCATTGCGGTGTCTGTTTACTTGATCTACACTCTGAAAGTTTGCATCTCTTATCCATATAATTTTATCCTTAATATTTTCTTCATTTCGCGCCCTATCCTATCCTCGACGAAACCGCGAAATCCTCGTATCCACGCACGATGTTATCACGCGTGGCTCGTCAGAAAAATGCCCTCTTCCACTCGCGGAGGGCCCATGCCCTTCGAGCATCGGTTACCTTACCGACAACACGACTCCATTCCTATACAAGCAACCGGACCTCGCTCGTGAACCCTCCAGTTAATGCGACCCAAAGTCATCCCCGGAGGTCGTCTCTTCAATCAAAACGCCATCTCGCTACGGCTGCTGATCCCCCCGGTTTCGATACGCATTCCTCCCGTCCTTCCGATTCTTTCATGCACATGCCCTACGACGCCTTCGATACATCCTCCTTGGTCATTCTTGACTCGACCCCTTCGACGCAAGCCAAAATTTTTCGCAGGAGGCACGGTGTTGGCGGTGATGAGACAGAAATGAGGGCAAACCTGGAAGTCTCGTTGAAAGTTGGCCAATTTGAACGAGCTGCCTCATTAATCAACCGTCTTGGCCACTACCATCCGGTCGGTTCGCAGGAGTACCTGGACCTACACAACCGCTATCTGAAGGAAATGGTGTCGTACATGATCCTCAATCGGGCACAGGAAATGGTCCTCCCTCTACAGAAATGGTTTGAGGTGGATATGCCGGTCGGTGGTGTGACACCCAATGAAGAGACGTTTGCAATCATGCTCCACATGGCTATACGCATGCTTCACGGAACGAAGCGGGAGAGAACAGTCCGTCGTTATTGGGAGCTTGCCCAAAAGGCGGGGCTAGAGGAGGAAATCGTTGGTTTGGAGGTACTGGAGGACTCTGACGTTGGGGAGCTATCGAGGGTGAGTTGATATTTTATGCAGGATCATTGAAGCCATACTAATACTTCACAATCAGATTTGTTCCTCCGACATGCTGGACTTGGTGTCTCAATACATGAGAATGGATGGGTCCTTAAATGCCCTAGATGAATCCCAGTTTGAGCGCGTACCTGCTGCCATGGACGATGCCCCAGTGATTCAGTCCGTTGATCAAAAGGGACTCGGAATGTCATCCCTCAAAGAGTCTCTGTCCCTCTTTGCAGACCATTCTGAAATCCAGTTGCCCTCAAATTTCGAAGGCACCGAAGAAGAGGCCCAGATGCTACGCAACGAAATAAGACAAAAAAGACTGGAAGCCGATGGTATCGAGTCAGCACTCGCTCGTTGGCGTACAGAGAACGCGAAGAGACAAAAAGCAGGCTTGAACGCCTCTTCGGATGAAAAGAAGTTAAACTCTGTCTTGAGTCAATGGCACACGGATCTCGTGGCAAGAATCAAAAGAGAGTTGGAGCTTGTGGAGGAGGCCCTTGCGAACCCCATCACGAGCATCGAGCAGCGGGATCGTTGTGATTATGGCGTATATCTCCAATCTCTCGATGCTGATCGATTAGCTGCACTCACCATCATCACGGTCATGTCCGTGTTCAGCCGCACGGGAATGGACAAGGGAATCAAACTTTCTGCCATCGCTACAACTCTTGGAAAAGAATTCCAAGATGAATTGATTGCCAAAAGCGTCATCACGAAAAACAAGGGTGTAAACCCTAGCCGTCTCAAGGCCCTGAAGGAGACTCTTGCAAACCGCAAGACCAAGGATGGCCGCATGCGATGGAAGTCGCTTGTCGACAAAGCCAATGAGGAAGATTCACATGTTCACTGGGGCTCCCGTGTACAAGTCAGAGTCGGTGCAAGTCTCATGAGCATGCTATTCGATGTCGGTAAAATCTCTGTTTGGGTTGAGGACCCCGTTACCAAGAAGAAGGTCTGTACCATGCCACCGGCCTTCCAACATGCTTATCAAATTCACTACGGAAAACGCTCGGGTCTTATCCATGTGCACCCTGAAATTGTCAGAATTGTTACAAAAGAGCCTCCTTCCGAATTGTTGGCCCGCCACCTCCCAATGGTCACCAAACCGAAGCCTTGGACTGGACCAAGGAACGGCGGATACAAAGTTTATGAAAGCAGCCTGGTGCGCAGTACTGCCGGCGAAATTCTGCAACCGGCTTACATCAAAGCCGCTATGAAGGATGATGGCATGAAAGAGATTCGAGCTGGCCTTGATGTTCTTGGAGCTACTGGCTGGAGGATCAATCGGTCCGTTTTCGACGTAATGGTTCAAGCTTGGAATACTGGAGAAGCCGTGGGGAAAATCGCCCCCCTGGACCCAGACCTGCCGATTCCTCCGCAGCCAAGTTCAGATGCCGATCTTGCGGAGCAGCACCAATGGAGTCGAAAGTTGCGAGAAATTGAGAACCTTCGCTCTGGATACCACTCTATTCGCTGTTTCCAGAACTTCCAGCTCGAGATCGCGAGAGCCTACCGCAACGAGGTTTTCTTCCTACCCCATAACATGGATTTCCGCGGCAGAGCGTACCCTCTTCCTCCCTATTTGAACCAGATGGGAGCTGACAATTGCAGAGGGTTGCTGCTTTTCGACACAGGAAAAGAACTTGGTATAAGTGGCTTGCGCTGGTTGAAGATTCAGATTGCAAACTTGAGTGGCTTTGATAAGGCAAGTATGTCTGAACGGGAGCAATACACCATGGACAAATTGGACGATATCCTCGACTCGGCCAACAATGGTCTGAATGGACGCAAGTGGTGGCTTAAGGCTGAGGATCCATGGCAATGTTTGGCCGCTTGTATGGAATTGCGCAACGCCTTACAACTGTCCGATCCCACTACATATGTGTCTCATCTTCCCATCCACCAAGATGGCTCGTGCAATGGTCTTCAGCACTACGCTGCTCTGGGTGGCGATAAGGCCGGTGCCCAACAGGTCAACCTTGAGCCCTCTGATCGGCCATCAGATGTTTATTCCGGTGTGTGTGACTTTGTCAACGAAAGCATTACGCAGGACGCAGCCAATGGCAATGGCCTAGCCAAGGTTCTCGATGGAAGAGTGACCAGAAAGATTGTGAAGCAGACGGTCATGACCAATGTCTATGGCGTGACCTTCATGGGAGCGACAAGACAAGTCAAAAAGCAGCTTGTCGACTATCTACCAGACCTCTCCAGCATAGAGAGGGTGTCGGCGTCTGTCTACATCGCCCAGAAAATTTTCGGCGCTCTTGGCACCATGTTCAACGGAGCTCACGATATTCAATATTGGCTTGGTGACTCTGCACTCCGCATTACACAGTCCTTAACACCGGAGCAAATCGAGCAACTCACCGAACAAGCGTTGACACACCAGGCCACTCACCGCTCTGCTCTTCCGAGATCCCTCGATCCCGAAAAATCATTCCAGTCGACTGTCATCTGGACCACTCCGCTGGGTCTTCCAGTCGTTCAACCATACCGGACTCGCAAGGCTCGCCGCGTGCAAACTACTTTGCAAGAAATCAGTATCATGGATCCTAGTGCCGATGACATTGTGTCGAAGCGCAAGCAGCTCCAGGCTTTCCCACCTAACTTCATTCATTCCCTGGACGCCACGCACATGATCCTGTCCGCCAACGCATGCCACGAAGCAGGCCTGACATTCTCCGCTGTCCATGATTCCTTCTGGACCCATGCCGGTGATGTCGACCAGATGAATGAAATCCTCCGAGATGCCTTCGTTCGCATGCATAGCGACGATATTATCGGGCGCCTCGCAGCTGAGTTCAAGGTGCGATATGGTAAGAATTTGTTCCTTGCCCGAATCCCCCTGGCCAGCAAGCATGGCAAGGCAGTCCGCGCTCTGCGCAAGGGGGGAAAGGGCTCAAAGCTCGCCGAGCTGATTCAAGAGCAACGACGACAGAATCTTCTCAACTCGGAGGATCCCGAAGACCAAGCGGAGGGTCGTGCTATGGTCACAGCCGCCAGTGTCTTTGAAGGACTGGGTGGCACAGATGCAGACATGTCCATGACCAAATCTTTGGGTGCAACCGCAATGGGCCACGTGCCAGAGAATCTTGAATCCGCGGAACGTGCGCCCATGGCAGATGGAATCGATACCTCCGATCCGGCCATCCAAGGCCTGCTGGGAAACATGGACTTGCCCGACGGGAAGCTACTTGACGATGAACCAGAACATGTGGATGAAACCGAGAAGGCTCCCGCCAAGAGAGGATCGCGCTCGGCGACCACTTGGATGTGGGTTCCGCTGAAGTTCCGCCCAGTCCCTGCCAAGGGAGACTGGGATTTGACTCGCATTCGCAAGAGTGAATACTTCTTCTCTTGAGGTTCCCATCTTTGGCTCCGTGGGGAGCTTCAATCTTATCCCTCTGGCGTTGCATATCTTTTTTCTTTTTTCTCATTTCATCTCCTGAGTATCGTGGAAAAGCGGTCTCCGGATGCATATTAGGTGCCTTTTAATTTTCTTGTACATTTCCTCATTCCCCATTTGTTTCCCTGGGCTTCATTGTTTACATTTT
>ERZ1673737.1600-NODE-1600-length-21208-cov-42.544840_pt1 | contig 21208 bp, 19 predicted proteins | sample MGYA00580211_ERZ1673737 | MGnify/ENA primary metagenome ERZ1673737 (study PRJEB41218, sample SAMN15661789) | gut metagenome | host: Homo sapiens | place: Canada: London | collected 2015-08-20/2019-03-30 | study: EMG produced TPA metagenomics assembly of... | reverse complement strand
CCGCTGACCCTCTGCTTGTAAGGCAGATGCTCTCCCAACTGAGCTAAACCTCCAATATTCTTGGGATATACCGGCCGTTAGACCGATGCTTAAGTGTTAGTGCCATATCCCAACCAAGCACGCTCATATAATATACCAAGTGTTATGCGATTCGTCAACAGGTTTTTACATTTTTTTTAACGAAATTTTATTTTTTACCATTCTATCGCATTGTGTCTAATGAAGGTGTAGTGATTTATGTGGATCCTTATGCAGGTGAAGGTTATGATATGCCTGCAGATATTGTGATTGTAACACATGAACATAGTGATCATAATCAGGTTGATCTTGTCACATTAAAAGATGATGGTGTGATTTTAACACGCCGTGAGCAAGAATCCCCCCCACCTCTATAGGTGGCGGGATGATTTGCGGTAAACACTGCGTTTTGTTTTGCCTTCATTGTCAGGCAGTAGTATAATATATATGTAATCAGAAATAAATAGAAAAAAGGTCATAAATACTATGAAATTAGATAATAATAACCATTCAGTGTTCTTGATGAATTATCAGCTTATAATGTGCACTAAACATCGTAATAAGGTGATAGATGATGTGATTTCAAATCGTCTCAGAGAGATGTTTGAGAATCTATCTATCAAATATAATATCTCATTGGATGAATGGAATCACGATGCCGACCATGTTCATATTCTCTTTCGAGGACAGCCTAATTCAGAGATAAGCAAGTTCATCAACGCTTATAAATCTGCAAGCAGCAGGCTCATCAAGAAGGAGTTTCCAGAGATACGCAAATCCCTCTGGAAGGAGATGTTCTGGTCACCCAGCTTCTGTCTACTGACTACAGGTAATGCAACAGCAGACATCATCCAGCAGTTCATACAATCCCAGGGAGGTAAGGATGGCAAACAAGGCAATAAGGTACAGACTGTATCCAAACGCTGATCAGAGAATTATGTTTGCAAAGACCTTCGGCTGCTGTCGTAAGGTCTATAATCTCATGCTTAACGATAAGATTGAAAGCTATAAGGAGACTGGCAAGTTTGTCGCTGTGACACCTGCCAAGTATAAGAAGGATTATCCCTTCCTTAAGGAAGTGGATAGTCTTGCACTTGCCAATGTTCAATTGAATCTGCAGGCTGCATTTAGAAATCATTTTGATAAGCTGCGTAAGAAGCAGACTGGATTCCCAAAATTCAAGTCTGCAAAGCGCAGTAGAAAATCATATACTACGAATAATCAGAAGGGTACTGTCGCTATCATTGGTAAAAGTATAAAACTTCCTAAGATAGGAAAAGTGAAGGCAGTCATCCATAGACAGCCTGAGGCTGACTGGGTTATCAAGTCTGTTACGATATCCCAGGAAGGTGATGGCACATACTATGCTTCTGTATTATTCGAGTATGAGAAGAGTGTTGTAAAGGTTAGGAAGTCTGATAATGCCATTGGTCTTGACTATGCCTCTAATGGACTCTATGTAGACGATAAAGGCAATATCGGTAATAACCATAATTATTATCGTGAAAGCCAGAAGAAGCTTGCAAAGGCGCAGAGAAAGCTTTCACGTATGCAGGGTGCTAAGAAAGGTGAGAAGAAATCCAACAACTATCTTAAGCAGCTCCGCAAGGTGAACAAGATTCATAGACATATAGCCAACCAGAGACTTGACAAGCTACACAAGTTATCTACTGAGATAGCCAATCAGTATGATGTCGTATGTGTTGAAAGTCTTGATATGAAGGCTATGTCTAACAGGGGCTTTGGAATTGGCTTGGCTACTATGGACAATGGCTATGGATTATTCATAAACATGCTGGCCTATAAGCTTGATGATAGAGGGAAATATCTTGTCAATGTAGATAAGTGGTTTCCATCAAGTCAGATCTGTCACTGCTGTGGCAAAGTCCACAGAAAGATGAAGGATCTGCGCATCAGAACAATGAGCTGTGACTGTGGTCTTACAATGAGCAGAGACCAGAATGCAGCCATCAACATAAAGCTTGAAGGCTTACGTATACTGAAATCAGTATAAAACATATAGGCTAGGAATTAGCCGAATATAACGCTTGTGGACATCATTTAGTCCTGACAGTACCGTAAGGTCACCAGCCAGGCAGTGGTGGTTGAAGCAAGAAGCCCTGACTTCTAAGCGAAGCGTAAGTCGGGGTAGTTCACGGCATGGAGATTTATTTGTGGATGGTGAATATCCTATTAAGAAGATCAAGAAAGTAATGATTGAAGGAACACCTGCAGAAAATAAGAATCATACAAGAGAAGAATGTGTTGGTTTTATTATGACTGTAGATGGTATTACATTATATGGTGCTGGAGATACAAACTATTATCCTGAAATGGAAAGTTTCAATGATTTAGATTATGCATTATTACCAGTAGATGGTATTTATAATATGAGTGCACAAGAAGCAAGTCGTTGTGCACATGTAATTGATTCTCGTTATTTTATTCCTATTCATACTTCACCTACACAATTATATGATGAAGATATTGCGAAAAGCTTCAAATCACCTCATGCTTTATATATAAAGCCAGGTGAAAGGTTGAAATTATAGTCCAAAATGAAAAGACCACTTGATGTGGTCTTTTATGTTAGTTCTGATCGAAATATCTGTTGAATTTGACGATGAATGTTGTAATTTGATCATCACTTGTAACAGAAATATCACCATGATGAAGGTCTACTATATTCTTAGTGATTGCTAGTCCTAAGCCAGTACCACCTGTTTTAGAGTTTCGTGATGAGTCTGTACGATAAAATTTATTAAATAGAAGTGGGATATCCTCTGATGCAATAGTATCACCATGGTTGATGACTTTAACAGTTGCATATTTCTCATCCCCGGATACTTCTATCTTTAAATCGGTATTATGATAGCCATACTTGAGTGCATTAGAAATAAGATTATCAAATACACGGGCTAATAACTGACCATCTCCCTGAACATAGATATTCTCTTCAGGTAAATCTACTATTGGTGTAATATTACAGTCTTTAAATGAAGGATAGAACTCGTCTGTCATCTGCATGATTAATCCAGATAGATTAATCATACTCTTATTCAACTTAATATCTGCATTATCAAGTTTAGTGAATTCAAAGAGGTCATCCATCATTTCCTGTAGACGTATTGATTTCTCATACGCAATACCAGAATACTTATGTACATCTTCTTTAGATAAAGCTGTATCATCTTTAATCAACTCAAGATATCCTACAATAGTTGTAAGAGGTGTTCTTAAGTCATGGGCTACGTTTGTGATTAATTCATTCTTCTGTCTTTCTGCATTACGTTCTATATCTAATGCAGCTCTTTCTTTTTCTTTTAGTTTTTCGCTTTCTTTTTCTTTCGCAAGCAATGTTTTTGATAAGACATTGATGTTAGCTGCAAGAGAACCTAATTCATCATCATATTCTACTTCACACTGTACACCATAATTGCCACTTGTTACCTGCTGGATAGAACGTCTCAGCTTTCTAATATATTCAATTGTGAAATCAATCAGTTTAAAGAAGATTTCTACAAAGACAATAAAAGAAATGGCATAACATAATGCATAACGCATTTCATTAGGTACCGCAATAGGAATAATTCTATCGAATATAATTCCTAGAATAGAATAAATAAGAAATGCGACAAGATAACTTAATGTGATATTAATCAACAAACGCCATTTAAAAGAAGAAATAAACAGCTTTCTTAGTTTCTGCATCATAATTCGAACTTATAACCAATGCCCCAGACAGTAATAATATGTCTTGGTGTACGAGGCTGTCTTTCAATCTTTTCTCTTAGTTTTCTAATATGTACCATGATAGTATTGTTGGCATGTGTTGCTTCTTCATGCCATATTTTTGTATAGATATCTTCAGTAGAGAATACTGTACCAGGATGTGAGGCAAGTAATACTAAGATTTCATATTCAATCTTAGTCACAGCCACTGGACGATTATCTACAGAAACCATCTTCTTATTTGTATCAATAAGAAGGTCGTTGGCCTGAATAATAGAATTATCTACACCAATAGGCTTACTATATACCTGATAACGTCTTAATTGTGACTTAACACGTGCCACTAATTCCATTGCATTAAAAGGTTTTGCGATATAATCATCAGCACCTTTTAATAATCCTTCAATCTTATCCTGATCTGCTGTCTTAGCTGATACAAAGATAACTGGGATATTGTACTTTTCTCTGATCATCTCTAATGCCTGTAAACCATCTACCCCAGGCATCATCATATCTAGAATTACAAGATCAATCTTGAACTTTTCAAGATCACGTAATAATGTATAGGCATTATAACGCTTTTCAACATGATAACCTTCTTGACTTAAATAAATTTCAATAAGATCACAAATTTCTTTTTCATCATCAATAACTAATATACGAGGTGTTTCCATATGTTTATCCTCCCAAGCCATATCATAATATAATTAATTAATAAAATAAAGAAAAGAATTGCATACGACGGGGGAATTTGCTATAGTTGTAAAGGGCACAAACGGGTCTTCCGTAGGTGCTTTTTTTTGTTTAATATAGAGAAAGAGGTGAAGAGAATGGCAAAATTCATATTTGTCACAGGTGGTGTCGTATCAGGTCTAGGGAAAGGTTTAACAGCTGCATCTTTAGGTAGAATATTAAAACAAAGAGGATTAAAAGTATTCATGCAGAAACTTGATCCTTATATCAATGTGGATCCAGGAACTATGTCTCCTTATCAGCATGGTGAAGTTTATGTAACAGCTGATGGTGCAGAAACAGACTTAGACTTAGGTCATTATGAACGTTTTATTGATGAAGACTTAAACAAAAACTCTTCAGTTACAACTGGTAGAGTATATAGCGATGTAATTTCTAAAGAAAGAAGAGGGGATTACTTAGGCGCAACAGTACAGGTTGTTCCTCATATTACTAATGCGATTAAGGACAAGATTTATGCTGCAGAAGAATCTTCTCAGGCAGATATCGTTATTACAGAAATCGGTGGTACTGTAGGAGATATCGAATCATTACCATTTATTGAAGCAATTAGACAGGTAAGACTCGATAGAGGCTACAAGAATACTCTTTATATACATACAACTTTACTTCCATATATTGGTGCCAGCCATGAAGTAAAGACTAAACCAACACAGCATAGTGTTAAGGAATTATTAGGATATGGTATCCAGCCAGATATCATTGTATGTCGTAGTGAACATACTATTTCTGATGAATTAAAGGACAAGATTTCTTTATTCTGTAATGTTCCTAAGGAAGCTATCATCTCTAACTATGATGTAGATGTTCTTTATGAATTACCAGTAGAATTATTAGATCAGCATATGGATGATGTTGTACTTGATCATTTAAGAATTGAAGCTCCTGAAGCTGATTTCACTGAATGGCGTGAATTAGTTGAAAGAGTTAAGAACTTAAAGGATACAGTTAAAATCAAGATGGTTGGTAAGTACTGTGAATTCCCAGATGCTTACTTATCAGTTAATGAAGCATTAAAACATGCTGGTTACTATGCAAATAGTGAAGTTGAAATTGACTGGGTTAACTCTGAAGAAGTAACTAAGGAAAATATCGCTTCTAAGCTTGCTGATGCTGATGGTATCTTAGTACCAGGTGGATTTGGTAACAGAGGTGTTGAAGGCATGATTGTTGCTATCCAGTATGCAAGAGAACATGATATTCCATTCTTAGGAATCTGTTTAGGTATGCAGTGTGCTTCTATTGAATATGCAAGAAATGTATGTAAACTTGATGATGTTAACTCATTAGAATTCGATAAGAACTGTATGACTCCATTAATTTCATTAATGCACGATCAGTCTTTAGAAAACATGGGTGGTACTCAGAGACTTGGTAACTACACTTGTGAATTAAAAGAAGGTACAATTGCGCATAAGTTATATGGAAAGGATCTTATTCAGGAAAGACATAGACATAGATATGAATTCAACAATACATATCGTCAGATGTTAGAAGATGCAGGACTTGTTATCTCTGGACGTAATCCAAAGAGAGATTTAGTAGAAATCGTTGAAGTGCCTAACCATCCATATTTCGTTGCATGTCAGTTCCATCCAGAATTCAATTCTAGACCAAATAGAGCACATCCTCTATTCCAGGGACTTATAGATGCAGCACATAAAAAGAAATACAATTAATATATTGGCATGAGGGTAACCTCATGCCTTTTGTGTTACAATAAAAGGCATGGAGGTATGGTTATGCGTATAGGACAGTCAATAGATATTCATCAGTTGGTAGAAGGAAGAAAACTTATTCTTGGTGGTGTAGAAATCCCTTATGAAAAAGGGTTAAAGGGACATAGTGATGCAGATGTTCTTCTACATGCGATTATTGAAGCAATCATTGGGGCATTAGGTGAAGGAGATATCGGAAAACATTTTCCTGATACAGATGATCGCTACAAAGGTATTTCATCAATGATCTTATTAGAAGAAACATATAAGTTGATGAATGAAAAAGGTTATAAGATTGGTAATGTGGATACAATTATTATGACAGAACAGCCAAAGATGGCACCTCATATACCTACAATGAGACATAATATTGCAGAAGCACTTCATTGTGATGTGACACAGATTAATGTGAAAGCAACACGTGGTGAAAAGCTTGGCTTTGTAGGAAGAGGAGAAGGAATCGTTTCTCAGGCAGTCTGCTTACTTGAAAATGTGTAATAGTTATGTATTTTTTAAACGAGGTGATGTTTTTACATCATCTTTTTTGTCACTCAGATATCTTTTATAGTATAATGAAGGAGCGAAAGAGGTGATACTAGTGAAATGGAGGAACAAACTGATTACTGTCATTTTACTATTATTTATTTTCCTTGAATTGTTTTCTATTTTTAAGATTACCACTATGGCAACCTTTGAATTGAAACAGACAGTATTTACTTATGAATTAGGACAGGAAGTATCACAGAATATTGATGATTATGTCATCTGTCCGGATAGAATAAAAAAATCACTTACTTTAAACTTGAAGCGTGTTAACTTGAATAAAGTAGGTAACTATAATGCAAGTATTGAATATGCAGGAAGTGATTATGACTTTAAGATTAAGATTGTAGATACAAAAAAACCAACAGTAAAACTTAAAAAGCTTGTTTATTATGTAAATCCTAATCAGCCACTCTATGCAAAAAAAACAGTCGCTGAAGTTAATGACGCGTCTTTAACACAAATATATTTCTTAAAGAAAGAAAATAGTGAAGAACTAGTTAAAGAAAAGTCATATGAAAAGGTAGGTACATATATTGAACGTGTTGTAGTAAGAGATGAGCAGGGTAATGCATCTTTTCCAATGCGTATTAAAGTCATTGTTGCTAATGACTTGGTTGTTCCTGTGATTAAAGGGGCAGAGGATAAAGTCATTCATTTAGGTGATAACTTTAATGCAAGAGAAGGTGTCACTGTTTATGATAATGAAGATGGTGACTTAACAAATAAGATTGTTGTCACAGGTAAAGTACAGACTAATACTGTAGGACGTTATACTCTAACATATACAGTTACTGATAGTTCTAAGAATATGGCTAAGGTTACAAGAGTAGTGGAGGTTATTGAATGATCACATATATCTTTATGGCGATATGTATAGCAGTTTTTGTTTATATTAATTATTTTTCTAAGGATAATAAAACTTCAGAAGCGATGCATTTAGGTGCTTTATATACACCTTATGTGAAAAATAGAGGAGAATATTGGCGATTTATTACATCTGCTTTTATTCATACAGAATTTCTTCATTTATTTATGAATATGTACTGTATTTTCTATTTAGGACGTATGTTTGAAACACTACTTGGACCAGTACGCTATTTAATACTTGTCTTAGTTTCTATTGTGATGAGTTCACTCGCTACTTATTACTATTCTTATAGAGATTCTAGTGTGGATAACTCTATCACAATTGGTGCAAGTGGTTTATTCTATGGCTTTTTAGGGGCTATTATTGGACTAGGTTTATTTAAAGGTGGTGCTTTCTTTGATTTATTAAGAGGCTATTTACCTTGTATTGCGATTAACCTTGCCTTTACTCTTATGAATTCTCGTATTTCTAAGACAGGACATGTAGGTGGATTAGTTGGTGGATACCTCACTATGTATATTATGTATCTCTTAAAAGTAATATGAGAATACTAATTGATGGAGATGCAACACCAGATATTGAAAAAATCGCTTTTTTGTGTGATAAATATGATATAAAGATGATAGTGTATTGTGATATGAATCATTTCTTTGATTATGAATCAGTTATTATGTGTGATCAGGGAAATGATAGTGTGGATTATGCTATTTTAAAAGATGTGAAGAAGGGTGATCTTGTGATTACACAGGATTATGGTGAAGCAGGTATGCTTCTTACTAAAGGTGCGATTGTTGTTCATCCTTCAGGGTTTATTATTGATTCCAACAATATAGACTCTCTTTTAATGACACGCTATATTAATGGAAAGATGCGTAAGCATCAACTTGTCAAAGGACCAAAGAAACGTACACAAGAAACAAGAGAGAGATTTTTAAAAACAATAGAGGGGATTATATCAAATGAAATATAAGTTAATTGCATTAGATTTAGATGGTACATTAAAGAATTCAGAAAATAAAATTACTGACGAAACACGTAAGACACTTATTAAAGCACAGCAGTTAGGTGCAACAGTAGTTCTTGCATCAGGTAGACCAACACCTGGTTTAAGACATGAAGCAGCTGCACTTGAATTAGAAAAGTATGAAGGTTACTTATTATCATTCAATGGTGCTAAGGTAATGGATGCGAAAACAAGACAGACTATGTTTGAACAGCGTTTGACTGTTGAACAGGCTAAAAAAGCATATGATGAAGCAAAGAAACATAATCTTGCGATTATGACATATTATGATGATGCTGTTTATACTGAAGATGTAGATGATCAGTATGTGAATATTGAAGGACATATTAACGATATCGAAATTAAAAAAGCTGAATCTTTTAAATCAATTTTAAGAGATCCTATTAATAAAGTATTATGTACAGGTGATCCTGAACATGTGGCTTCTGTATTAGAAGACTATAAGAGTGCCTTCCCAGGCTTAAGTATTTACCGTTCTGCACCATTCTTTATTGAAGTTATGGCACCAAATATTGATAAAGCAGCTTCTTTAGATAAGCTAGTAAAGATGCTTCATCTTACAGAAGAAGAAGTGATTGCCTTTGGTGATGGATTCAATGACTTATCACTCATTGAATATGCAGGCTGTGGTGTCGCTATGGCTAATGCAGTAGATGAAGTCAAAGAAAGAGCTGATGTTGTGACTTTATCAAATGATGAAGATGGTATTGCCTATATGTTGAAGAAATTAGAGGAGGAACTAAGAGATGAATCAAATGCCTAAAGATCCAGTGATGTTACTTAGCTGGTTAAATATGAAACTTAGAGACCAATACGAAGATCTTGCAGACTTATGCTACGACTATCATATTCCTATGCAGGAAATCGTAGATAAGATGGAAGCTATTGGTTACCATTACACATATAAATCAAATCAGTTCAAATAAGAGTGTATTACCACTCTTATTATTTTGCCTAAAATTTGTCTTATTTAGAACCAAAATAACGCGATAACGTTAAAAATATAAATATATGGAGGAAAAATAAAAAATGTTAGAGCTAAAAGATTTTGAAGAAGCAAAAAAGAGAGTAGATGAAGTGATCATTCCAACACCTTTGATCTATAGTCCAGCGTTCTCTAAAGAGTGTAGAAATATGGTTTATATCAAACCAGAAAACTTACAGAGAACGGGCGCATTTAAGATTAGAGGTGCTTATAATAAGATCATGAAGATGGATGATGAATCCAAGTCTCGAGGACTTATTGCCTCAAGTGCCGGAAACCATGCCCAGGGTGTGGCTTATGCCGCCCAGCAGTTAGGTGTTAAGGCTACAATCGTTATGCCTGCTCATACACCACTTATTAAAGTAGATGCCACTAAGGCATTAGGCGCTGAAGTGGTTCTTCATGGTGAAGTCTATGATGATGCATATAATAAGGCAGTAGAATTACAGAAGGAACATGGCTATACATTTGTACATCCATTTGATGATGAAGATGTCATTGAAGGTCAGGGAACCATTGCCTTAGAAATCCTCAAAGAATTACCAGATACAGATATTATTCTTGTGCCAGTTGGTGGTGGAGGATTGATTTCAGGTATTGCCTGTGCCGCTAAACTTATTAAACCAACAGTTAAGATCATCGGTGTAGAACCAGAAGGAGCGGCCAGTGCCCTTGCTGCCATTAATGAAGACCGTGTTGTATCATTAAATGAAGCAGTGACTATTGCGGATGGTACTGCAGTTAAGACAATTGGTGAAAAGCCTTTTGAATATATTAAAGAATATGTAGATGGTATCATCACAGTCAGTGATTATGAGTTAATGGCGGCAATCTTAGTACTCGTAGAAAAACATAAACTTGTTGCTGAAAACTCAGGTATTCTTTCACTTGCTGCATTAAAGAAACTCAATGAAAAGAATAAGAAGGTTGTCTCACTCATTTCTGGTGGTAATATTGATGTACTTTCTATCTCTTCTATGATCAATAAGGGACTGATTGAAAGAGGAAGAATCTTCTCATTCTCATTACAGCTTCCAGATAGTCCAGGTCAGTTAGAAAAGGTGGCTCATATTTTGAATGAATGTAATGCGAACGTTGTGACTGCAGATCATAACCAGTTCAAGAATTTTGCAAGATTCTCAGAAGTAGAATTAAGAGTCACTTGTGAAACAAATGGTGAAGCGCATATTGTATCTATTATTGAAACATTTAAAAAGAATGGATTTGAAATCCAGCGTATCAATTAAGGAATAGCAATCAGCTATTCCTTTTTTCTATAAAATTAAGTAAATATTTAGTTTTAATAGAATAATAATGGTGCTATAATGTGAAAAACAGATTTTTGAGAGGGGGATTTAAGTGTTAGAACTAAAGAATTTTGAAGAAGCAAAGAAGAGAGTGGATGAAGTCATTCTTCCTACACCTTTGATTTATAGCCCAGCTTTTTCTAAAGAAAGTAGAAATACTGTTTATATCAAACCAGAAAACTTACAGAGAACAGGCGCATTTAAAATTAGAGGTGCTTATAATAAGATCATGAAGATGGATGATGAATCCAAGTCTCGAGGACTTATTGCCTCAAGTGCAGGAAACCATGCTCAGGGTGTGGCTTATGCCGCCCAGCAGTTAGGTGTTAAGGCGACAATTGTTATGCCTGCCCATACCCCACTTATTAAAGTAGATGCTACTAAGGCATTAGGTGCTGAAGTGGTTCTTCATGGTGAAGTGTATGATGATGCATATAATAAGGCAGTAGAATTACAGAAAGAACATGGCTATACATTTGTACATCCATTTGATGATGAAGATGTCATTGAAGGCCAGGGAACCATTGCCTTAGAAATTCTCGAAGAATTACCAGATACAGATATTATTCTTGTGCCAGTTGGTGGTGGAGGATTGATTTCAGGTATTGCCTGTGCCGCTAAACTTATTAAACCAACAGTTAAGATCATCGGTGTAGAACCAGAAGGAGCGGCCAGTGCCCTTGCTGCCATTAATGAAGACCGTGTTGTATCATTAAATGAAGCAGTGACTATTGCGGATGGTACTGCAGTTAAGACAATTGGTGAAAAGCCTTTTGAATATATTAAAGAATATGTAGATGGTATCATCACAGTCAGTGATTATGAGTTAATGGCGGCAATCTTAGTACTCGTAGAAAAACATAAACTTGTTGCTGAAAACTCAGGTATTCTTTCACTTGCTGCATTAAAGAAACTCAATGAAAAGAATAAGAAGGTTGTTTCACTTGTATCAGGTGGTAACATTGATGTACTTTCTATCTCTTCTATGATCAATAAGGGACTGATTGAAAGAGGTAGAATCTTCTCATTCTCAGTACAGCTTCCAGATATTCCTGGACAGTTAGAAAAAGTAGCACATCTATTAAATGAATGTAATGCGAATGTTGTAGCGGTTGATCATAACCAGTTCAAGAACTTCGCAAGATTCTCTGAAGTAGAATTAAGAGTCACTTGTGAAACAAATGGTGAAGCACATATCGATACAATAATTGAAACATTTAAACAGAATGGTTTAGATATTCATCGTGTTAACTAGGGAATAACGTAACGTTATTCCTTTTTTTCATCTATTTTACTATTGTGTATTTCTTTTGTGCTATTCTATAGATAGGAGGAAATTGATATGTTACTAGGAATTGATGTAGGAGGGACTTCTGTCAAATACGCAACATGCGATGAAAAAGGTCATTTATTTGATAAGGGGTCTTTTAAAACACCTGATACTTTAGAAGATATGTATCAGGCTATTGAAACTATTTATAAAGAAAGAGATGTTGATGGTATTGCGTTAAGTATGCCGGGGGCTGTTGCAAGTGATGAAGGTGTCATTTATGGTGCGTCTGCGATTGACTATATTCATGGTCCTAATATAAAGAAGGATCTAGAAGAAAGATTACAGACACGTGTAGAACTAGAAAATGATGCCAACTGTGCAGCACTTGCAGAAGTATGGCTAGGTGCCGCTAAAGATAATCAGGATTGCTGCTTTGTCGTATGTGGTACAGGTATTGGTGGTGCTGTGGTTAAAGATAAGAAGATTCATAAGGGTAAACATCTTCATGGTGGTGAATTTGGTTATATGATTAATAACTTTGATGCAGATTCACTTGAGTTTAACAATTGGTCTCTTGATTCTACAGTTGCCATTGTTAAGGGTGTAGAAAAAGAACTAGGTGAAACACATGATGGACGTTATATCTTTGATCATGCCGACGAAAATGAAGTATTTAAGAAGTATGTCAATCGTTTCTATTATGCGCTTGCAGTAGGTATCTATAATATTCAATATTCTTATGATCCAGAAGTGATTATTATTGGTGGGGGTATCTCTGTAAGAGAAGATATGATTGATGAAATCAATAAGCGTTTAGATATCATCATAGACAAAGTTGAACCAGCACGTATTAAGCCTGTTGTAAAGAAATGTGCCTTTGCGAATGATGCCAATATTATTGGTGCAATCTATCACTATTTAACAACTTTTAAATAGTAAAATAAAAAAATTTTTGAGTATTCATTTTTTGCTTGCTTACAATCTTAATATCGTTTATACTACAACAGAAGGAGTGAGAATATGAACGCAAACACAATTATGACAACTTCAGTTTTTGCAAACGTGTTTCCTAAGGGTTCTTATTTTCATTTTTTAGATTTCTTATTTTAAGGACATATCATCTATTGGTGATATGTCTTTTTCATAATTGAGGAGGTTGACTATGAAAGCTTATTTAATTTTAGAAGACGGACATGTGTTTGAAGGGGAAAGCTTTGGATATGAAAAAGAAGTCATAAGCGAATTTGTCTTCAATACTTCAATGACTGGTTATGTAGAAGTGTTGACAGACCCATCTTATGCAGGTCAGAGTGTTGTAATGACTTACCCACTTATTGGTAACTATGGTGTATGTTTAGAAGATCAGGAATCTGAACACCCATATGTTGAAGGATTTGTAGTAAACGAATTATCACGTTTAGGATCTAACTTTAGAAAGAATGAAGATTTAAATGATTATTTAGTACGTAATCATATCCCAGGTATCCAGGGAATTGATACACGTGCACTTACTAAGTTACTTCGTAATGATGGTTGTATGAACGGTATGATCACTACTCATAAGTATGAAGTAAGCGAAGTCATCGACAAGATTAAAGCATTCAAGGTACAGGGTGTTGTAAAGGCATGTACATGTAAAGAAAAATATACTGTTGGTACAGGCAGAATGAAAGTTGCTTTATATGACTTTGGTGCTAAACGTAATATTGCGAATGAATTAGCAAAGAGAAACTGTGAAGTAACAGTATTCCCGGCTACTACACCTGCTTCTGAAGTATTAGAAGGTAACTTCGATGGTATTATGTTAAGTAACGGTCCTGGTGACCCAGCTGAAGTAACTGATATTATCGCTGAAGTGAAGAAATTATCAGAAAGCGGTATGCCAATTTTCGCAATTTGTCTTGGACATCAGTTAATGGCTCTTGCTCATGGCTTCAAGACAGAAAAATTAAAATATGGACATCATGGTGCAAACCATCCAGTTAAGGATTTAGACACTAACCGTGTTTATATCTCTACACAGAACCATAACTATGTTATCAAGGATGATTCAATTGATCCTGCAGTGGCTAAGGCTTGGTTTAGAAACGTAAATGATGGCACTATTGAAGGTGTTGAATATTTAAATAAGAATATCAAAACTGTTCAGTTCCACCCAGAAGCAAATGCTGGACCTAGAGATACTGAATATTTATTTGATGAGTTTATTAAGATGATGGAGGGAAAGTAGAATGCCTAAGAATAAAGATATAAAAAAGGTTCTTGTTATTGGATCAGGACCAATTATTATTGGACAGGCAGCTGAATTCGACTATGCAGGTACTCAGGCTTGTCGTGCATTAAAAGAAGAAGGAATTGAAGTCGTTCTTATTAACTCTAACCCTGCAACAATCATGACTGATAAGGATATTGCAGATCATGTTTATATTGAACCTTTAACAGTTCCTGTTGTTAAGAACTTAATCTTAAAAGAAAAACCAGATTCAATCTTACCAACTCTTGGTGGTCAGAATGCCTTAAATATCGCAATGGCACTTGATGATGAAGGTTTCTTAGAAGCACATAACGTACGTACTATCGGTACTAATACAACTACAATCAAACTTGCAGAAGACCGTCTTGAATTCAAGGAATTAATGGAAAGAATCCATGAACCAGTGGCTGCTTCAACAGTTGTTAACCATGTAGATGATGCATTAGAATTTGCTGAAAAGATTGGTTACCCAGTAGTAGTAAGACCAGCATATACACTTGGTGGTACTGGTGGAGGTATTGCTGAAACTCCTGAAGAATTACATGATATCTGTACTAATGGTTTAAGATTATCACGTGTATCTCAGTGCTTAATTGAAAGATGTATTGCCGGTTGGAAGGAAATCGAATACGAAGTAATGAGAGATGGCAATGGTAACTGTATTACAGTATGTAATATGGAAAACGTTGACCCAGTAGGTGTTCATACTGGTGACTCTATCGTAGTAGCTCCTTCTCAGACTTTAGGTGATAAAGAATATCAGATGCTAAGAAGCTCTGCTTTAAACATCATCACTGCATTAAATATTAAGGGTGGATGTAACGTACAGTTCGCATTAAACCCAAATTCTTTTGAATATTGTGTTATCGAAGTTAACCCACGTGTCAGCCGTTCTTCAGCTTTAGCTTCTAAAGCAACTGGTTACCCTATTGCGAAGTTAGCTGCTAAGATTGCATTAGGTTATTCACTTGATGAAATCGTGAACGCTGTAACAGGCAAGACATATGCTTCTTATGAACCAACATTAGACTATATCGTATGTAAGATTCCTAAATGGCCGTTCGATAAGTTCTATGGCGCATCAAGAAAACTTGGTACACAGATGAAGGCAACTGGTGAAGTTATGGCAATCTGTAATAACTTCGAAGGTGCTTTAATGAAAGCATTACGTTCACTTGAACAGAATGTATTCTATTTATCAATTCCTGAAATGGAAGGTAAAGACACAGAATACTTAAGAACAAAATTAAAAGATGTAGATGACCAGAGAATCTTCGCAGTAGCTGAAGCATTAAGACAGGGCATTACTGAAGAAGAAATCCATAATATCACTAAGATTGATTCATGGTTTATTGATAAGATCAAACATCTTGTAGAAATCGAAAATAAATTAAAGACAGAAGAATTAACTCCAGAATTATTAAAGGCTGCTAAGAGAGTTGAATTCCCAGATAGAGTTATTGCAGACTTAACTGGTAAAGATAAGAATGAAATTCATGATTATCGTTTAGAAAACAATATCACTGCTGCATTCAAGACAGTTGATACTTGTGCTGCAGAATTTGATGCTGAAACTCCATATTTCTATTCAGTATATGGTGGAGAACATGAAATTAAACCAGATAACACTCGTAAGAAGGTTATGGTATTAGGTTCAGGACCAATTCGTATCGGACAGGGTATCGAATTCGACTACTGTTCAGTACATTGTGTATGGGCATTAAGAGCTGCTGGCTATGAAACAATCATCGTCAACAACAACCCAGAAACAGTTTCTACTGACTTCGATATCGCTGATAGATTATACTTTGAACCACTTACTCAGGAAGATGTTCAGAGCATTGTTGAACTTGAAAAACCAGATGGCGCAATCGTTCAGTTTGGTGGTCAGACAGCAATCAAGTTAACTCAGGACTTAATGGATATGGGAGTTCCTATCCTTGGTACTTCAGCTGATAGCGTAGATGCTGCAGAAGACAGAGAACGTTTTGATGAAGTGTTAGAAAAATGTAAAATCGATCGTCCTAGAGGGGCAACAGTATTTACTGTAGATGAAGCATTAGAAGTTGCAAATAAATTAGGTTACCCAGTACTTGTACGTCCATCATATGTATTAGGTGGTGCAGGTATGGAAATCGCCTTAAATGATGGTGATATCAAGAAGTTCATGAAGATCATCAACCGTCAGTTCCAGGAACATCCAATTCTTATCGATAAGTACTTATCAGGTAAGGAAGTAGAAGTAGATGCTGTATGTGATGAAAACGGCGTACTTATTCCTGGTGTTATGGAACACGTTGAAAGAGCTGGTGTTCACTCTGGTGATAGTATCTCAGTATATCCACCACAGAAGATCAAGCCTGAAATCAAGCAAGTTATCTGTGACTACACTCAGCGTTTAGCAAAAGCATTACACGTTATTGGATTAATCAACATCCAGTTCATCGTATATGAAGATGAAGTTTATGTAATCGAAGTAAACCCAAGATCTTCTCGTACAATTCCATATATCTCAAAGGTAACAGATATTCCAGTAGTAGATGTTGCAACTAAGGTTATCATGGGTCATTCAATCAAGGATCAGGGTTATGAATATGGTTTACAGCCAGAAAAAGAAACTGTTGCAGTTAAGATGCCAGTCTTCTCATTTGAAAAGATCAAGGGTGCTGAAATTTCACTTGGCCCAGAAATGAAATCTACAGGTGAAGTATTAGGTATCGCAAAGACATTTGACGAAGCAATCTATAAGGCGTTCATTGGAACAGGTATCAACTTACCAAAGAGAAAGAATATCATCTGTACAATCAAGGACAGCTCTAAAGAAGAATTCTTACCAATCGCTAAGCAGTTCTATATGTTTGGATATGACCTTTATTCAACAGAAGGTACTTATAACTTCTTAAAAGAACATGATGTACCAGTTCATAGAGTTAACAGAATTGCAGAAAAGTCTAACACAATCTTTGACTTAATGTTAACTGATACTGTTGACTTAGTTATCGATATTCCTACAAGAAACGATAACTTAAAGGACGGTTTCTTAATCAGAAGATTTGCAGTTGAAGCAGGTATCCCTATCTATACATCATTAGATACAGCACAGGCATTAATCAACTGTCTAGAAAAGAGACATCAGGGTCCAACTTCATTAGTTGATATTACAAAATTAAAGTAAACACCTTAAGGCTATGATTTTGCATCATAGCCTTTTTTTCTATGTTTCACATGTGTTTATTGATATAATTATGCATATACAAAGGAGGACGTAATTATGATTATTGCGGTAGTGGTGATTGTATTAATCGTTTTATATGCAATCGCAACATACAATGGACTTGTTAAGTCTAAAAATAAGTGCTTTGCTGCATGGGCACAGATTGATGTTCAATTAAAAAGACGTGCAGATATGATTCCTAATATTGTAGAAACTGTAAAAGGTTATGCAAAGCATGAAAAGGAAACGCTTGAAGGAGCTATTCGTGCAAGAAACAGTTATGTAACTGCTTCTACACCAGAAGAACAGCTTAAGAATGCGGGTGAATTAGAAAGATCATTAAGTCGTTTAATGATGCTTCAAGAAAGTTATCCTGATTTAAAGGCGAATACAAACTTCATGTCTTTACAGAATGATTTAAAGGAAACTGAAGATAAAATCAGTTATGCAAGACAGTTCTATAATGATGATGTTAAACAGTATGTGAATAAGTTAGAAATGTTCCCTTCTAATATCATTGCTTTAATGTTCCACTTTGAAAAGATGAACTTCTTTGAAGTGGATGAAGCATCTAAAGAAGTACCAAAGGTACAATTCTAATGAAACGCTTATTATCATTTCTTACAGTATTGTTGCTGTTGATGCCAACTGCAGTTGATGCATCAAGCACAAAAGTAAACAATATTGGCATTACCTGCCAGATTGATCAAAATGGTACAGCAACATTTGTAGAGAAATGGGATATGGATGTATCGGAAGGGACAGAAGGATACAAAATATTCAATGGTATGAATGATCAGCCGTTGACACTTATTGGTGTCACTGATGATCGTGGGGTAACATACAAAAATATCGGTACATGGGATTCTGATGTTTCTAGAGAATCTAAGATTAATAAATGTGGTCTGATTAAAGATGGTGGTCACTATGAGTTGTGCTTTGGTCTAGGTGATTATGGGACACGTTCTTATACAATGGTTTACCAGTTTGAGCACTTTGTGAATCAGTATAAGGACCAGCAGGGTATTAACTATGCTTTTATTAGTGATATGTCATTGGATGTTGCAGATGTTACTATTCATGTGACTGGTATGACACCCTATAGTAAAGAGAATGCGAAAATCTGGGCATTTGGTTATTCGGGTAGTGTGAATTTTGATAATGGTGGTGTTACTTTAAAAACAGACTCTTTGGGCAGTAATAAGATGCAGTTATTAATGGGTCTTGAAAGTAATTCTTATACATCACCTAATAAACGTCATGCAAGTGAAAAGTTTGAAGATGTTGTGAAGGACGCAAAAGAAGGATCTAGTTATTCTAGTGGTATGTCAAAAGCAGCGATGATTATGATCTTTATCTTCATCATCTTTGTGATTGTAATGCTTATCTTTATTATAGCTGCTGTTATTGTATTCTCAGATTCGGGTGTTGTATTTGAGAATGGACGTATAATTAAAGGTAAAGAAGTCACTCCATTTAGAGAAATTCCATGTAATAAAGATATATTCTTGTTCTATTATCTAGCTAAAAAGCTGGGTATTATAAGTGGTGATGAGAGTCGTGAAAACCTTGTGTCTGGATTTATCTTGAAATGGGTACGTGATGGAATCATCACAATTAGAGAAAATGAAAGTGGCGCAATTGTCAAGAAAAAGAATTATGATATGTATCTTGATGTAGATGCAAAGTTTGAGAACAAGCAGGAAACAGCACTTTATAAGATGTTTATTCATGCGTCTAAAGATGGTGTTCTTCAAACAAAAGCATTTCAGAAATGGTGCAGCAAACATTATAAGAAGATAGATGATTGGTTCACTAAAGTGGATAATGTTACAGAAGATTCTATGAATAAGAATGGTTACGCGAAAACTAAAACTATTTATAAACGCTTATTATTCTGGAATATTCCACGTGATCGTACAGTATGGACAGATAAAGCATATGATCAATGTCTTTATGTATGGGGATTTAATAACTTCCTTGAGGATGAAGACAATATGAAAGAAAAAGCTGCCATTGAAGTTAAACTTTGGGATGAATATCTTATCTTTGCAGCAGTACTTGGTATTGCAGATCGCGTAGAAAAACAATTGAAGGTTGCGATTCCTCGTTATGAAGAAACATCAACTTACAATAATTTTCCAATTTACTACTATACACATACATTTGCACATAATAGTATGAGTGCAGCTTCTTCAGCTGCAAGTGCAGGACAAGGTGGTTCATCATCATTTAGTGGTGGTGGAGGCGGCTTCTCCGGTGGTGGAGGCGGCGGTGTCCGTTAGAGGCAGGATTTTTTCCTGTCTTTTTTTCTTGTAGAAGAAAAATAGTTGTCTATAATGATTGACAGGAGGAATTTATGAAGAAGTTATTTAGTATATTCTTATCAATGGTACTTATAACGGGTTGTAGTACAGCTCCTACACCGAAGAAAGAAGTATCAAACAATATCAAATCTCAAGTCACTTATATTAATGTAGGGCAGGGAGATTCAACACTTATTCAAAATAATAACCAAACAGTTCTTATTGATGCAGGACACGGTGATGGACATGAAAATGCCAGCTTGAATTATTTAAAGGAACACTATATCAATACACTTGATGCATTAATCCTAACGCATTGTGATGCAGATCATATAAATGATGCAAAGAATATTATTTATCAGTTAAATGTAAAAAAGATATATATGTCTAGTAGAACCTCTTCTTCTTATACATATATGAAACTAGTAAATGCGATTAAAGAGAAGAAAAAGAAAATTACTGTGCCTAAGGTAGGAGATACCTTTCAGGTAGGTGCAGGGTCTATTGAGTTTATTGGCGTAGGTGAAGGGGCACAGAACAATAACGACTCATCTTTATGTATGAGATATGATGATGGTTATCATCGTTTTGTATTTACTGGTGATGCTGCAGAATCAATGGAAAAGAAACTAAATAATGTACAATGTGATGTGTTCCAGGCAGGTCATCATGGCTCAGCTTATTCAAACAGCGATAATCTATTATCTAGAATGAAGGCAAGTTATGTCGTAGTGTCTTGTGGTAAAGACAATATGTATGGTCATCCTCATCAGGAAGCATTACAGAGATTCTCTAGATATAATATGCAGGTTTATCGTACGGATGAATTAGGTACAATCCGTTGTGTTTCTAAGAAGAATAAATTGACCTTTAATGGTAAAGAAGAAATCACGACTACTCAAACAACACAATATATAGGATCTAGAAATACTAAGAAGTATCATACTGAAGATTGTCAGTATGTAAAAACTATCAGTGATAAGAATAAAGTTTACTTTAGTTCTTCACAGGAAGCACAAAATGAAGGCTATATTCCTTGTAAAGCATGCAATCCATAATGCATGCTTTTTATAATATTTAGGCATAAAAACAGGATATAAAATAAAAAAAATAATTTTTTTGAATTTTCTTCAAAAAACACTTTACAAACGCTGTGATATTGGGTATTATAGACAGGCAGTCCGCAAGACGGGCTGAGACAGAACATTGA
>ERZ1673737.1598-NODE-1598-length-21233-cov-4.329446_pt1 | contig 21233 bp, 21 predicted proteins | sample MGYA00580211_ERZ1673737 | MGnify/ENA primary metagenome ERZ1673737 (study PRJEB41218, sample SAMN15661789) | gut metagenome | host: Homo sapiens | place: Canada: London | collected 2015-08-20/2019-03-30 | study: EMG produced TPA metagenomics assembly of... | reverse complement strand
CATTTGTGGGTTCCGGGCCTACTGTATTTCCGATGCTAGGCGAAGAGCATCGGATCATCTATAGACCCGGTTTCATGCAGTATTCGTAAGATAATTGCGACATTATGCTTCTCCAAAGTGGAGCAAGGAGTAGCTGAGGACCAATCATGTCCTAGCACTCATAAACGCGCCATGGACGTTCTTCTAAAATTGTTCGAAGAGTCAGTTCTCATCACAGAGCCACAAATCGTATATTAATCGAGACAGCCCGCTTCATCTTTTGCCATGAATCTCTCGGCTACGGCATGAGTTTAGCGATGTTTAGAAGACCAATTAGTTTCTTGAATAGCTAAGTCTAGTCATGGTAAATCAACCCTTGAACAGTACCATAAGAAAGGCTATCATCTATCATGTAAATAGCTCCAGACAGAGCCAACGCCCAAATTGAAGAGAAAATAGGCAGACCGTCACTGCTAACGTTCAGATCATTGTGTCTTCTTTGCCTTCACCTTTTTCCCTCTTCGGCGCTTCAGGGCATCCGGAGTGTATTCGGTGTCAAGGAGGTAGTCCCACCAGCGGAAGCTGCTTGAGTAGTTCCCAATGAATTTCTCATGGTGGAGGTCGTGATGATCAGCACCAGCCCAGAAAGGCAAGAAATGGTGAAGACTCCAAGGAAATTCGTAGCCACTGTGGGCATCGATAGCCTGGAACAAGCGCAACACAATCCAGATATACATAGTGAGAATATGCAGGTTACCGGTGAAAGCACACCAGAGGATCGGGCAGCTGACGGTCCCGAAGCCGAGAATCATCACTTCAATAGGAGAAGCATATTCGGCGGCCAAACCAAATGGTGCGGAATACTGATGGTGAATTTTGTGAATAGCCTTGTAGAGTGGACGCCAATGAAGAGCTCGGTGGAAAAAATAGTGCCAAGTGTCCTCCATCACGAAAAATATTGCAATCTGATATGTCATAGTCCAGGGAGACGGAAAAGGAATCGATGTTGATAGACCGCAGAACTGGGCCATTGGGTGGAAAAGCCTAGAAGAGCCGTTACTACTCAATCGGGCCCGAGAGGCAAACGTCAGGTAGAATACCACTCCGTCGAGGGCAGGAACATACCAGATTTGAGGAAGTTCGACGGTGAAGTGGCTCAGAAGCACAAACTTGGCGCAATCCCATTGCTCGCGCAATGAAGGTACTTTGCTCTGAAGCAGAATGTTAGTTTCGATGGCGGCTGGAATTGGGTTGATTTCGGCTAGTGCCAGGTGTTAGGCTTGCCACTTACACTTTGAATCTTGTATCTCTTGAAGAAACCCAAGCTATCGATGAAGATCCACGGAAGAGAGCGGCCGAAGTAGAACAACTCGTGGATGACGAAGGACATGATGCCGGTGGCCAGGACATCATTCTGCACCCACGCATACCATGCGACCCACAATCTCTCTGCCACGCTCAGGTGGGTATTGGATTTGGTGGTATCCTGATATTGGCCCCAATAGGTGCCGGGGGGCAGCACGGTAGAATTCCTAGGAGAAAAAGGGTCAATATGCGACAAATTCCACAAAAGAGTATAATTCAACCACCCAGAGAGGAGGGGGGTGGGGGTGTGTGCAAAAAAGCGGAGGAGACACAGACATTGTGGTTCCTAGCAGGTCTTGAATAAGAGAGAAGAAGCAGAGGCTAAGAGAAGGAGAAGACTATTTCGTGAAGAGGGGAGTAAAAAAAGAAAGGATCTAGGCGAAAGTACTATGTGCTATGTAGTGTACAGTATATTCCCTACTATTAAATCCTAATCCTGCTAAATTGAACATACCACATACAAGGAGGTTCCAGGCAGCCAAACACAGGCGGGCAAATGCGCATTATCCGGTTTGGTGGGGCTCGGATGGCTATCAGCCCGTCTGTGGCCTGACCTTTGCGGCGCTGATGACTTTTGTGTTCCGGCTCCCGGTCTCACCACTTCTGGAATGGCTTGCTCCGAGTTATCGAAAGCAGTACTGGTGATTACAGTATTTAGAAAATCTGGTAGGGCCACGAACAGTTTCCGCAGGTGTCGTTCACCCGGTGCCGCAACCTGTAATTACGGTAATTTTCTCGATCTACCAGAGATACACCAAGCAAAGAGAGTGGAGACTTTCGTAGTGAATTAGGATTAGCGCGGCTTGGGTGGAGCGCTGGGAAAGAAGGCGTGTGTTAAAGGGGTAATCCGTTTTCGAATTCTACTGTATATTAGTATCTCTGGAGGGCTGTATCCTAGACTAGCGCACTTCGGAGTCATTTTCCGAGAGAGGTGTCTCATGAGTGTCAAGGTATAACTGATTTCGAAAACTACTGTAACGATATAAATAAGAGGCAAGGATCAAAATAAAAGCAGTATGCGGATCATCATGCAGCAAACATCCCATGTAGTGATTCAGTCTGGTGAGCAAAAAATGATAGCGGCTTGCATTGACCGAGCTGTACGAATCCAAGGCCTAGGAAAGTGTTAACAGAGCCACCAATAAGCGAAGCATAAAAATACCTCACGAAGTCGGCGTAAGTTTTCCGGTTCACAAGTGGTTTCAAAACGACATCTGCGATAGTCTTTATTTTTTTTATCCAACTTGTCTAGTACATCAAACAACCCAGACAGGGGCAAGACCAAAACTTCTTACGATGAATATTGACATATTTGATGTAAATACCAACCCTGAACACTCGCTTCACGTAAAGTGGCCGCCATCACGATGAGGTAATTCGATCGTAGATTAGTTTGTCGATCGATTTTCTATCGTTTGATCGCGGCTGACAAGGCTCCCTTGCAGTCATGTTCTGACAGTAACAATGGCGTCGGTCCGCGCGGATAGGCTAAAGCTGTTAGAGTTGTGTGGGGTTCGGTCCGATACAGTTTCGGGATCTCTTTCGTCGTCGAAATGTGGAAGTGGGGCTTTACAAAGCTTCCTAAAAGCAACATAACAGCCTCTATCAATAAGGATCTTCGCACCTGATTTTAAGTTAGAATTGGGCGGGGGTACGCGCTCATATCAAGCGAATGAGAAACTCTGTGGTAAATGAAGCATGCTCAAACGCACATAAACGACTCTATTTGTAACAATCACAACATTAGATGGATAACTGAAGATTTCGCTCGCCAAAAAAACAAAAAAAAACAAAATTCTTGTAACTTATCCAGTGCCATGCCTTGTTACTCCGTCTTGCGTGTGTCCACATAGTTCAGAGAAAAGGGTAGACCCCAACACGTCTATTTCTCATGCATGTATATATTGTAGCCACCAGAATGGGTCATATAAGCTCTGAAGTCTGGGCCGAGCTCATCTGTGCACTTCGGATCCCCCACATTTCGGGTTCCCCGCACAGATTTCGGACCGGATTTGGGGTCAAGATCAGGGGCTATACCGTACCCACAGCTGATCTGCAAGGACGCCCACCGTTCTTGCCAAAGCTGCATTATATGTTCTAAAGATAGCCTCCAGTGCCCTTCATCTCTCAACTAAACATCCGTCATAATCTTTCGCGCCCTCAATAACCATCAATAATGTCTCAAAATCAGAAGTCAGCCTTGGAAGCCGCGCAGCAAGGATATATCGAGGACAATAATGACTTCCTCCAGCGGATGCGCACTGCTGGGAGCGTTCAATTACCAGCGGAGCTGTTTGAACAGCTGTATTTGGCCCCTCAGAACCGTGTCAAAGGTCATCTCCGGCAGACATTTGGCAACCCAACACCGATCGCTTTAGGAGGCTTTCTCATGTGCTCGACATCATTGTCGATGACCTTACTTGGATGGCAAGGTGCGGGCGGGCTTGGAGCCGCCAATCTGTAGGTTAAAGTTACCATATATACGTCCAATCCTGACCATTGATTAGAGGAGCATACCTGTATGTCGGTGGAGTTACTCAGTTTCTTGGAGCAATCGGGGAATGGATTTTAGGTAAGCTTCGCTCATACACCATATCCTAGGTCTGCATATCGCTAATTTCGATCGCCTATCAGGGAATACCTTCCCGGCCGTTGTCTTTTTCCTATTTGGCGGCTTTTGGCTGGCGTTTGGTACCGCAATCGATCCTACCACTGGAGCATCTGCCGTGTATTCTCCGGACCTCAAAGTACCAGCTGAAGGACTCGTTGAGCCTGCTTTCTTCGCTACCTTTGGGTTCTTCCTAGTGACCTTGGCCATCGTTGTAGCCTTCTTCACTATCGCGAGCATCCGCACAAACCTAGTCTTTTTTATGGTGTTCCTGACGCTAACCCCATCAGGTAAACGAACATTCTGATCTTACAAATAAAGCACTACTGACGCACTCACCCTAGTTTGTTGCCTTGCAGCAGCTTTTTTCGCACTGGCAAGTGGCCGTGCTGCTGCTGCTGCCACCTATCAGCACGTCGGCGCCGGTTTGCTACTGGCAGTTAGTCTTATGGGCTGGTACATATTTCTCTCCCTCATACTGCTAGCAGTGGACTTTCCCTTCCGGCTACCTATGGGAGATTTGTCAACCATTATAAAGGGCTTCAGTGATAAGAAGACATCCGAAGGGGATGTCTAGATGGGTTTCGGCGGAAGGGTTGAGCTCTGTTCCTTGAGAATACTGCATCCACGGGCTTATTTTCGCTATTACGATGGATGTTAATCAAGAAACTGAGCAACTGGAACTGGAACCGGGTTGGAGGTGGCAAGAAGTGTCTGGATTCAGAAGAGAGCAAGTGGAAGCCATGGGTGTGATGAGTGTCTTTTTGGACACTTATAGGAACAGATGACAAGCTTGAATCCCGTTCTCTTTGGTCCTTATAGTAGCTGGAAAAACGAGTCTTAGCACCTGTTGAGAGCTCTGGAATATTCTAGTTTAGTCTGTGTTATTTGAGGTCCTCTTTCAATTTGAATTGATACAAAGCGTACATGCGCAAATTGTGTTTGAATAATGATGACGAATTCATATACCTGACCTGACTTGATCCACAGGTGAAATGTAAAGGCAAAGTAGCCGACTCTGGCTATGTACCGAGCGAGAACTAACCCCGGACTAATGGCAGACCGACCCTTTGAGGCGCTCCCAAGTCCCTTCCTACTAAGTCCCAAGAAACAGCCACCAGCTTTTCGGTTTAGGACTTTGGGCCCAGAGTGAAGGTCAACACATCCTTGATCCCATACAAAACTATGCGCGAAGTGGTAATGGGCCACACTCCTGCGTAAGACGGGCCGTGTGACCACTCGGAAAGTCCGACAGCTCATTTATGCCCTGAAAAACATCATCGCCCATCAAACTACACTCATTGAATCCACCAAGACCAAATTTCTCGAAGTTAAACATGACCAGAAGGTCCTCCAAGGTAAAAATGGGAAACTTCACGAAGAGGTGCACGTTTTGCGGACACAAATCGAATCCCTTCCAACGGCCCCTCCGGCAAGATCATGGGCTGCCACAGTAGCCGAGAGTAACAGCCAGGCACCATAAATGAATAATATGCGGCCACTGAAAGACCGATATGTGATCATACCTAAGCTCGACCTTGTTATTTTGAGTTGACTCGCTACTGTCGCTATGGCTAGGCCCGATGGTCATTCAACCATCCCTATCACTGACAAGAAGTACCTGACCCAGGATGCTGACAAGGGGATTGGTCTTAGCGGCGAGGGTAGCCAGACTGCTGGCACTTCCTCTTCCGGCAATGCTGAGGCTGGCTCGGGCTCCGGCTCCAATGATACCGGTACTTTCACCAGGAGTTCCGCCTTCAGCACTAGCACCAACGCCGCCGCTGGTCTCCAGGTCGGTGCTGACTTCCTTTTCCTGTGAAATTCTCGGGCGTTCTTGCTTTAACTATCTGATCGTCTCTTTTTTTCGTTCACACGGCGCATTTGCATTTCTTTTCGGCTATGGTCTTCGCTCTAATCGTCTTACTCGATTAAGATGAGATCTCATTGATTCATCGAGTGTTTCTAAAGTGTACAGCAGGCCATATTGAAGAAGCTACCTTTTTAGGGAACACGGTACTTCACTATATTTACTATGTCTTGTAATTCCATATCGTATACCTCGTATTGGTTGATTTCCACTAACATCAAATCAATTACTCACACTATATCCTTACAACTTGGGCTTCGACAACCCCAATGTAAATGCATCCCAATCTACCCTCCTCCCTGCCTGAAATTCTTTCACCCCATACGCTCCATCTGCATTAGCACCCATCATCTCCTCAAACAATCCCCGAATTCCATGCGCCTGCTTTTCAGTACCGGCATGAGCCCACGCAAGTCTCACAAGCTCCTTTGACATTCGCGACGCATCGGGAGATGCAACCTTTAACTGCGCCAGGAACCCATCCAACCGAGTACCCAGCTGCTCCGGAGTACCAGCAACATCAGAAACAAGCCCCTTGGTCTTCAACTCGTCAATAGTAACAGAACGAGCCGATAACATCGCCTCGCGCGCAAACGAAATACCCCATTCTCGAATGACATACTTCGATATCGTCGCTGGACAAAGACCCAATTTCGTCTCACTCAATGTTACTGCCGCGTTTCGCGCAGCTAGTCGAATATCACAGGCAAAGGCAAGCCCGACACCACCACCAAATGCAGGCCCATTCATACAAGCGATAGTTACTTTGGGAGACTGGTCGAGAGCTTCGAATAAACTCGTCAGTCTCTCGAATTGGGCCTTGCTTGTGGAGTCGCCCTGTGCAACGGGCGTGCTCTCCTTTCCGAGATCCATTCCCGTGCAGAAGAATTTCCCCGCTGCTGTTATTATTATTCGTGATGTTTGAGGATGGTGACTTGCGGCTGTAATAGCGGATGTCAGGTCTGAGATCATCGATGCTGTCAAAGCGTTGCCATTTTTGGGACGGTTGAGGACTATTTTTAAATTCACCCCTGATCGGAAGAGCTGGAGTCCTTCAGTTTCAGAGAACATGTCCCATTGGAGAGAGGCGTCTTTCGATGATTTATTTCTCATACTTGCAGCCGCCGATGTGGCTGCTTTGCTCTTTGTGGAGAGTGCCGTGCCCACTCGACTGGAATTGGGCTTTGAAATGGTTTCTGAGATCCAGACCCCAGTCTCGACTAATTTCGGTAGATCAACACCGGTGCTGATCCCTGCATCGTGGAACATATATACCAGGTCCTCAGATGCGACATTTCCACTGGCACCAGGTGCGAATGGGCATCCGCCCAGACCTGCGACACTGCTGTCAAAGACTCGAAGCCCGCAATTGTATGCTTCCCAGACATTTGCCACTGCTTGCCCGTATGTATCGTGGAAATGGCCCGCAATTTTGTCAAGAGCGATGCCCTCGCAGACCAGGTATTTTATCAGGCTGCGGACATTTGCTGGTGAGCCGATGCCGAGTGTATCACCCAGACTGACTTCGTAGCATCCCGCGTCAAGGAGTTTTCTTACACAGTGGAGGACGGATGCTGGAGATGTGGGACCGTCATATGGGTCTGCGAAGATGCAAGATACATAACTGTCTCTAGTCAAATTGGGAGCACGGAGACGATAGATAGTTGACTTACCCTCTCACAGAGAGGTTGGATTCCAACGCCAGCGAAGCTACATGCCTCGCTCTTTCGATAGCCTGTTCAACAGTGCAGTTGATATTTGCCTTGCTGAACCCTTCAGACGCACTGATGAAGACAGCGATTTCTTTCACGCCATGTTGAATAGCAATGTTCAACCCCTTCACATTCGGCACCAGAACAGGTAGCCTCAAGTGAGACTTGCTAACCAGGTGCTTTACCCGAGGACTCCCAAGTACTTCACGACAATCCGCCAATTGAGGAATAGCCTTAGGCGAAACCACCGATGTCAACTCAATGGTATCAAGACCAGTCTCCTCAAGCCGGCGAATCAATTCCAGTTTAATAGGAGTAGAGATGGCCTCGCGGATATTCTGCAGTCCATCCCTTGGCCCTACTTCCACAATTCGGACAGTCGGAGGAGTGCTCTGCACGGTCATGTTGGACGCCGCTATGAGAGGTGTTTGTTGTATCTCGTACGCTTTGAATTTTTTTTTCTTACTCAAAGATAGCTTCGACATAATTTTGTAGACCTCGGCTAAGTTATCTGACTCAGGCTGACGTGATACTACACAGCGCAGTTGGAACCCTAATCCTGGCCCCTTCGGACCGATGAGTTTCCCCGCAAACTTCCACGCTCCACATTGCGGGAAGCCAAACTACGTTACGTTCCTCCGCACCGGACCGGCAGGGGGCTGAAAGAATCGACCGGTTGGCATTGACAAGACTGAGAAGAATACAGGAAATAGTCACCTTAGGTGTCCAATATCAGCCTGTGCGTCAACGACTAGCTAGAATTTAACATGGGATATCCATAGAAATCGACAGTCTTGATCATAGGTTAGAAGACGAGGTGTACGATGCTGTTCCGATATACCCGAAGTTTCTTTTTAAGATTACGTACTGGAGTTTATTCCGAAATTTCGAACTGGCAGGATGTATGTAATAAAGCAAATTGTATTCGAATGGCTGTAGACGGGGCAGCGTTGAATGAAGAGAGCCTTCGTCTAAAGCTTTGCCTTGACAATTCTACTTCCAACCAACCGGTTTCCAATATCTCGCATAATGTGCTTCTGATGTTTTCCACTCCCGGTTTTTGGGAAATCTTCTCGTACACCCTGTTTCCCGATCCAAAAAGTATACTGAGGAGCTTTGTGTCGACCTAGCTTCTCACTCACCCACTGTTTCACCTCCTCATCAGAAATTCTAGGGACTCCTTCGACGACCTTCAAAAAGGCGCCGACGACTTCCCCATATTTCTCGTCCTTAATACCAACCACGCTAGCCTCACTTATAGATAGATGAAACATGAGTCGTTCTTCTATCTCACGCGGGAAGATATTTTCTCCGCCTGGGTCTTGTTAGCGAAAAAGCTATAAGCCGGATTTATCGACGTCTTACCTCGAATGATGAGATCCTTGATACGACCAGTAATATGCGCGTAGCCATCTTGATCAAGAAAGGCTTCATCACCAGTGTGCATCCACAGAACACCATTCTCATCCCGCCTCATAGCCTCTTTTGTCTTTTCCTCGTTTTCCCAGTACCCTTTCTGCAAAACGAACCCACTAGTACAAAGCTCACCCCTTTCACCTCTAGCAACAATCCTCCCTTCATTATCAACGACCTTTGCGGCTGTGTGAGGAAGAACTCTCCCGACAGTTGTAGTCCTTTTCACATCATCATCGTCAATAGATGTGATGAATGTAACCGGACTCGTCTCTGTCATCCCATACGCAATCAACATCTTCTCAACCCCCATTTTCTCTCTCAACTCATGCATTAAGCCTTGTGACACAGCAGAGCCAGATGCAAGACCCGTCCTTAGACGACGCGGTTTCTGTCCTGTTTTTGAAATCACTTCTAGCTCTGAAACGTACATTGTGGGAACACCCAAAAGTACTGTTGCGTCTTCGCTGATTACCGCATCCACGACCTTTTTCACGTCGAAAAAGTCAGATGGGAAGACGATTGAGCTTCCATGTGTGAATGAGGAGAGGAACCCTAACACGAGACCGAAGCAGTGGAACAGTGGAGGTGGACAGCAGATGACATCCTCTGGGGTAAGATGCATTGCGTCGCCCACGAATCTACCGTTGTTCAAAAGGTTTCTAGTCGGTCAAGAATCAACACTGTCATATATGTCTTCGCTGGGTCTTTCAAACTTACACGTGCGTGAGCATAGCAGCTTTCGGGGAGCCGGTGGTTCCTATGAGAGAGCAACTTAGTTGGAGTCTAGGAAATTGTTGTATTAAAAAGTCTCACCAGAAGTGAACTGTAAATTTAACACGTTCTCGGGCCCCACGGAGCTTTCTGCGCGTTTGAGCATCGAGTCTGTCATAAAGACTGAATTGGCTCCGGAGACAAATGTGCTGTAGGTCTGCATTTCAACCCCAGCTTCGTCTATACCCATCGTTCCGAAGTTCACCACGCGGCGTAGGTCCGGTAGTGTAGGGGGTTTCGAGTGTCCCCCGCGAAGATTCTTGATGTGATTGGACAAGCTTCGAGTCCCAATATCGGAAGCCATGAAAACCAACTTGCAAGCTTCAAACTTGTAAGTTGGTCCATCCGGTTTCAAAAATACGCAAAAAAGAACATGGAACTTACAACTCCTATTCACAGCATTCACCAACTCCTCGGGCGTATAGGTATTGTTCAAAACCACAACAGGACACCCAATCCTGCTACCGCCCAGAAATACCTCAATATACTCGTAGCAATTCCCGGCCATAATTCCCACAGTGTCTCCATTCCGTAAACCCATCTCCAGCATAGCCTTAGCAAGAATCTTGCTTCGATCTGCTAGCTGTCGGTACGAGAGACGGACGGATTGCCATGGGAAGATGGCTGCTGGACGGTCTTCAAAGCGTGAAGCCTGCTCATCGACGAAGGCGCCCAGAGTTGTGAACCACAGAGGGGGCTCCTTGAGGCCTTGGACGAAGGAAATATTGGGATTGGGGTTCATTGTAGCGGATTCCAATTTACCATAGAGACGCAGGGCTGAGGACTATTTCGAATGCGGACGACACAAACCAGAGTGATTCTTCTAGTTACAGAATGCTTTACTTCTTTAATTCAAATAAGTCATACCCCAGACCTGATCTTTACCGTTTGGGGCTGCGACATTGAGTTCGGGAGATTTCCGGGGTTCGGACCGGTCATGTTTTACCCACTCCGCACACTACGACTCATAATTTACACGGATGGTGAGAGCCCTGGAATGTCCATTTACCAAATAATTCTTTCGCTCTTCTGAGATATTTCCTAACTTATTCTCAATTTTATTCAATATGCTGACCGACTCATCATTCCCAGTGCTCACAGCCAACTTGGACCTCCGGGGCGAACTGTTCCAAGCCAATAAAAATAGCTGGGTGCCTGTATTGAAAAGATTCGAGGAGGCATTGAAGCAAGTCTCCGCCGAAGGAAACGAAGTCTCTCTGAAAAGGCATCAGACCCGCGGCCAATTGCTGCGTAAGTACATTGACGTCTTCCCCGTATGGATGATCTGACTGGTTCACCACAGCGCGAGATCGAGTTGCACTATTACTGGACCAGGACTCTCCATTTCTAGAGCTCGGTGCCTTCGCTGGATTTGAGAACAAGGATTCAACGCCATGTGCCAATTTGATTTCGGGAATTGGGAATGTTTGGTGAGTTGGGGAAATTGCCTTGTGATTTTGACTTTGTTTTCTCACAACCAGTAATCATAGTGGACGACCATGTCTTCTCATGTCCCATATTCCGACTCAAAGTGGAGGTGCTTGGAACGAGATGACAGGTAAGATCGCCGTTCACATATTAGTACAGGTCATTGCTTAACATCCATACAGTGTTGAAAGTGAACCGCATGATGGAAATTGCATTCGAAAATGATTTGCCGCTCATTTCTCTCGTTCAGTCGGTATGTAAAGGACTCTACCTCAATTATGTGCTCTTATTAATAATGGCACAATTGCACAGGCCGGGGTATTCCTGCCACAGCAATTTCGAGTCTTTCACAAAGGAGGCCAGCTGTTCCGAGACCTTGCAGTACGCACGCAGCACGGAAAGCCGTCATGTGCTATTGTATTTGGCTCATCCACAGCAGGTGGTGCATACCATCCGGCGTTGTCGGACTATACCATTTTTGTCGAGAACCAAGCGCAAGCCTTTCTTGGTGGTCCGCCCTTGGTGAAAATGGCAACGGGTGAGGTTATCGGAGCGGAAGAGTTAGGTGGTGCCAAGGTTCATGCCGTTACCACAGGACTGGCAGATCAAATTGCATCGGATGAGTATGTTTATACTTTCCTTCACTCTGACAACATTTGATATTGACCTTTATTGCACAGATTCGAAGCTATCCAGAAGGCCCGCGAGTGGGTGGCCTCACTTCAAATGCGGACTCCGTTCAGGGTAGGGATAATAGAGCCAACTGCTCCTCGGTATGCTGCCGAAGATTTATTGTCAATTGTCAACCCGGATATCCGAAAACCTTTTGATATGAGCGAGGTTCTGCTGCGAATTGTCGACGATTCTCGCTTATCTGTATTCAAGCCCAAATACGGTCCAAATATCATCACTACGTGGGCTCATATCATGGGTGAGAAATTAATGAAGGAGCTTTGGAATGAAAAGAAAAAAAGTTCCAGATAAGAGAAAAGAGCGACAGCTAACAAGCACCAGGCTTCCCCGTGGGCATCGTGGCCAATCAGATTTCAGTCATCAATCCGAACGAAGCTGGAAAGGCTGCTCAGTTCATCAGGATGTGCAATCAACAGTACGGATTTTGGCAATGCTTCTCATCAATATTGACTGCAACTGATCAACCTAGAAATACTCCTATCATTTTCCTTCACAACGTCACCGGCTTCATGGTTGGCGCTAAAGCCGAGCACGCCGGTATTATCAAAATGGGGGCTCAACTTGTTTCAGCTGTCAGCTGCTCGACTGTACCACATATCTCGATAATTACGGGTGCATCTTACGGAGCTGGAAACTATGCAATGTGTGGGCGATCCTACAAACCACGTTTCCTCTTCACATGGCCAACCGGTCGGTGTAGTGTTATGGGTCCTGACCAGCTATCGGGTGTTATGGAGAATGTACAGCAAGCAAGTGCTAAGGCTAAGGGCATTACTCTATCCCCCGAAAAGCTGAAGAAGCAAGTGCAGGAGTTCAGGGAGCGAGTTCAGCGGGATGCGGAGTGTTATTCAACTAGCTCGATGCTTATTGATGATGGAATCATTGACCCTCGTGATACAAGAGATGTTTTAGGCATGTGCTTGGAGACAGTTACACTTCAGGGAGTGAAGGGGGCAGAGGCTCATAGTCAGTTGGCGAGAATTTAAGTAACTGTCCTAATTTTACAAATGTTGTTCTACAATCTTCCAGCTTAGTCGCAAAAGCCTTGAATTTGTGGAAAGACTGGACATAGCAATTAACTAGCTACGTAACAATTGAGCTCCGCACAGCAGCGATGTGTATCCGGTCCAGCTATGGCCCTAAATCAACGAGGAGATACTTTGGCTCCGGACCGATCCAACGCCCACTCGTCGGTGCGGAATCCGGACCGAGCGGAATGCCTCGGAGTAGCATAGAAGGCCTCTTGGGGCGTCCAGGAAGAGCCATGGTCGGGAGTTATGAAACATAGAATGAATGGTTTCCTGGAATATGTTGACATCTTTACAGTTATCGCTCTTGTGAGATCATAACCTCAAATTTTAAACAATCATTCATCACCAGCGGACAATATCACATAGGAAAATGACTAGGGTTAAGAATATTCCCAGACACGACGGAAGCAATGCTTCACTCCTTCGCAGACCGTTATTTGTCGCAGAGCCTCCGCTGGGGATCGATGGCCGACCTATCATCCAGAAAGTGTTGATAGCCAACCGCGGCGAAATTGCTTGTCGAATCATCCGGACTTGTCGGAAACTGAACATTCTGTCTGTTGCGGTCTATGTTGACGAGTATGTATTGAAACATTCATTCGGAAGTAAGAATCTTAACACTCTAAAGGGATTCCTCATCCCGTCATGTTTTAGATGCCGATGAAGCGATCAATATTGGTAGCATTGACCGAAGCGAACGAAATCCCTTTCTTGACATCAACTTGCTGGTGAAAACCGCACTTTTCACAGGCGCACAAGCGATTCATCCGGGATATGGCTATCTGAGCGAGAATGCTGAATTTGCAAATGGAGTCCGTCAAGCAGGGCTCATTTTCATCGGTCCCAGCGCCAGCGCTATGTCCACGCTAGGTGACAAGCGGTCATCGAAAGTATACTTGAGCAAGAATGCACCAGATGTCCCTTTGATCCCTGGATTTTCAGGTTCCAGTCAGGACGATGAGGCTTTGAGAGCAGCAGCTCAACAAATTGGATTCCCAGTCATGCTTAAAGCATCAGCAGGAGGAGGAGGAAAGGGAATGCGAATTGTTCGGGAGGCTAGTCAACTGAAGGAGGAGCTTGAACGAGCACAGTCTGAGGCTCAACGCTCATTTGGATCGAGTGATTGCATCTTAGAAAAATATATTGAAAGCAGCAAGCATGTGGAGATTCAAATTTTGGGTGATTCTCACGGTGAAGTGGTCTCTTTCTTTGATCGCGACTGCTCTGTCCAGCGACGACACCAGAAAGTCATCGAGGAAACACCCTGTCTATTCCTCACAGATGACATACGAAAAAGAATGAGTGCGACTGCAGTCCGCATCGCCAAACTGATCGGATATGAAAATGCTGGTACAGTTGAATTTGTGGTGGATGTGAAAACCGGTCACTTTTACTTTCTCGAAGTCAACGCTCGACTTCAAGTCGAGCATCCCATCACAGAAGAGGTTACTGGCATTGATCTTGTTGCACTTCAGCTCTTTGCGGCTGCGGGTGGAAACCTACGGAGTCTACCTGCCGTGCAGAATATCTCCCAACTAGGACATGCCATAGAATGCCGCTTGTGCGCTGAGGATCCACAGAAGAACTTCTTTCCAGAACACGGCAAAGTTCATCTATGGCTCCCAGCAACAGATGAACTCGCCGCTGGCCGGGATGTTCGATATGAAACAGCAATCCAAAGCGGCTCTTCGGTTTCAATCTACTTTGACTCCATGATCGCGAAAATCGTCGTCTGGGCGCCAACAAGAGCACTCGCCATCGAGAAAATGGCAAAGGTTCTCGCACACACTGCTTGTGTTGGTGTCAAAACCAATCAACTTTTCATGCAATCCTGTTTATTGAGCCGGGCATTCCACGACCCTACATATACCACTTCATTTATTCCTGCCAACATCGATAAACTGCTGCAACCGCCATGGTCTCAGAAGCCAGAAGTACAAACAATGCTTTCTATCATTCCAGGATTGATTGTTCGGAACTTGTCAAACTTCATACCAGCCACACTGCAAAAGAAACCGTTTGGCAGTGTTCGCAAACAATTCCGCAATCAGCGCTATGATCCCGTTAGTGCCCACTGCGAAATTGTGACGAATTTCGCCTGGTCTGGGGAAAAACAGGGAGACGTTTCCTCTATTAAGCAAATGTGTATCTGGAAGCCACAAGACAGAAACATCCCGAAGAACAATGGAGAGGCCTACCTATTTGAGATTGAAGACTCGAAGTCTTCTCAGGAAACATCGGCAGTAACAGCCACACAAGTCTCTGCCCAGTATAACGAGATCAGTCAGGCATTGCGCAGTGGAAAAGCCATGGATTCAAAGACTTACAAACTCAACATTGATTTATGGCACCCAGCAGAAGGAAGTCCTGCTGTCGTGGAATCATGGCTTTCATCCACTCTGCAGGTCTCGATCAACGGAACCAAGATTCTAGCACATGTATCTCTCCCTTCTGCAAGACCACACACTCTGGCAGGAGAGATTGACAGAGGCCAACGAGTTTTCTGCCATCTCCCTATGCTGGGCACTTTTGTTGAGTTCAAGCGTGATACGCTCCTCTCATTTGCGGAAAGTATTCGGTCTGTGGCTAAAGAGAAGAATGACCCTGAGCAAAAGACAATCATGGCGCCAATGCCGTGCAAAGTCCTGTCCATCTTGAAAAATAATGGCGATGAGGTTGAGTCTGGACAATCAGTCATGGTGATTGAAAGCATGAAGATGGAGGTTAGCATTGCTGTGTCTGTGTCGGGGAAATTCGAGACAAACTGGAAGAAGGGGGATGCAGTGGAGGAGGGGAAGATACTTTGTTCCGTTGTTTAAAAAGGAATTCTAGGAAACAATGAGTAAATTCAAGTGAACTCGTACTTCTTCGATAAAACATCTTCGTAGATTGACGAAAGTAAAGCACTAACCATGTCTCCATGAGCAACTCTGCGAGGGGAGTGAACGCCGTTCAAGGGAGGGACATATAAAGGCTCCTTATACTTGCCTTAATCAGGCTTCTACTACTGCCTGGAGAAGGTAATAATGCTTTTGGGCCACCGCCAGGCCTCTGATAGCATGATAGTCCAACATTAGGCACGTGGTGAATCTAAAATTTAGCATCTTAGCAAAATTTATGATTTGATCATAGTGGTAAAGGTGGGTCTAATATGCGGAATAAGCAGTATATTGAAAGAATCTAGTGATTTAATTAGGGTGATGGGATACGAATTCGTAGAATAGGGGGAATTCGCATCATAGAGGCTCGTCATATGCATGTTTTACAGTAGTGTTCTTTTTAGTACACGAGAACAATATAGAGCAAAACACAATGAAGCGTTCATTGAGAATAACCTCTAAGCCTCTATAGCTTACTCTGCTTCTTCATAGTCTTGATCTCCTGATTGACAGCCAAGTCAGACAAAATCTCCTCACTCCCACCACCGACCACCATGACTCTCACATCCCGGCTGATCTGCTCGATTCTTGAGCCACGACCATTTTTCGAGTATCCAAGTCCACCCATAACCTGCTGTGACTCACGGTTGACTATTTCAAGAGTCTGGCCTGCCAAGACCTTGAGATTTGCAAACAAGCCTCCCATTCCACTATCGACGCCATTCCTTTTCGATGTTTCAGAAATAAAGACCAATTGCTCCATCCATGCATACGCAGAGTCCAATTTTCTTCCCATCGCGCTAAACTTGGATCGAATGATCTGGTTCTCAATAAGCTTCTTGCCGAATGTTTCGCGGCTGATGGCGTGTCGATAGGAATCTTCGGCGCACACGCGTGCCATGCGGAGGGATGTGCATGCCAACCACAGTCGCTCGTGATTGAAGTCTAAAACTATCAGTGTTGCTCACAGTAATGGTTCAATCTAAATGAAATTCAAAGTGAATGAAAGGAGCGAACGCACTATTCATGATAACGGGAAAGCCTTTATTCTCTTCTCCGAGCAGGTTGGTGACGGGTACCTCAACTTGATCGAACTCGATATAAGTGGATCCTGTTTTGGGCTAATTAGATTTTAATAATATTTTTTTATATTCATGTCCGACTTACCACTCGCCTGAACGCCGGAGTTTTCAATCTTCCTGCAAGTCACACCGGGAGCGTTCAATGGGATAACCAGGGCCGAGATACCATGAGTCCCTTGCCCTCCGGTGCGCACCGCTGCAGTACAAAAGTCTGCGAATATGGCATTTGTGATCCACTTCTTGGCTCCATTGACAATGTAGACATCTCCATTTTTCTCGGCAGTAGTTGTGATCCCGGCGACGTCAGAGCCAGCTGTGAAGCGAAGTGAAATATTAGCGACGTGGCCCAGCAGATAGTTCTGATTCAGAACTTGGGTAAATTGACTCACCATCCGGTTCAGTCACTCCCAAACAGAAGCGAATCTTGCCCTTCAGCATATCTGGAAGGAAGCGGCTTTTCTGCTCTTCGTTTCCAAAGTTGATGACAGGTGGGCCCCCGATTGAGTTTCCACACCCGAGTGCCCATACAATTCCAAGGTAACCACAGCGAGCCAACTCATCGATAACTACAAGATCGTGAAACCCGTCCCATTCGTATGGATTGATATCCCCGGGCAGACGTTGGCCATCGAGATACTCGGCAGCTACTGGGAATGATGCCACGGCAGTATATCCTAGCTCAGCATGAAGCTTTTGGACCTTGAGTATGAAGTTTAGGTTAGCGCTTTTCTCATCATATCTGCAACAAGATCTCAGTGAGCCATCAGTTGATGGAGAAAGAACTACCTCCGGTGGCACAAAGCCCTGTTTCTCCCATTCTTCACAGAATGGAGCAATATGGGTATCGACATAATCCCGCACTTCCTTCTGCAAACGCCGATGAGAGTCGTTATAGAATGGACTACAGCGACGGTTGAGCCAGAGAGGATCGGCGAACGGCACACTGGTAACGGCGGAAGAAGACATAATAGCTGTGTATAGTTCTCAATTCGAACTTTTGCTTCAGATAAGACGGATCTAGTAACTATCGCGCAGTTAATAAATGTTTATTCATATTTCACACGTGAGTAAACTTTGCCTATAGACGTCTTGGTTCTCTACACGACTGGCTTGGACCGGTCTCAGTAATCGCCGGACCGGTGCCCAGACCGGAGCAGCGGTTCGGACCGCTAGGACCGATCACTAGAACACGCTGATTGGGTCTCCACATTTCTGTCTTCCTTGGAATATTGTTTGTGTCGAGTTAGGTAGGAGTAGATTTGAGATACGCCGTTTACGGCGAACTATAGCGCTCATCGAGAAAATGTATTAGATTATTCGTAATTGTAGGTGTTCTGCATATCACGGGTCCGGCAGAAAACCCGATTACTTGAATTACAATGGTATCCCCGTAGGCTATAACTTACATCAATTCTAAGTACCTCGTTCTACGCTATAGTCCGCCACAACGCCGTTTCAAATGACGAGCTGCTCAAATGATGAAGCGGTAAAGGGTATATTTATCGTGAAGCTTTTCTTATAAGTTTAAAAACTATTGTAGAAACGTGTACGAGAGAAGAACAGACGCAGAGTGTACATTCGCGCATAGAATGAAATACTATGTATTGTTGTAAACTTTCTATTTTCCTTTCAAGAAAGAATGTCGCTGTGAGCTTCTTTTAAGAAATGAAATTGCCAGCATGAGTAGAATCTCGGTTCTGTTCCATAAGTTAGTCAATTAGTCAGAATTAAATCACATCAAAGGGACATACCGCTCTTTCAGCATCATTATGAGACCTTGAACTAGGAATCCCTTGATAATCTGTGGAGCGAGGCCCTTGTATAGGCGCGAGGACCCTTCGTTCTTTATGATATATGCAAGAACCTCGGTAAATCCTCTGAAAGGCTTCCCCCTTCGGGAATCTGGAGGGGTTGACTGTAGCATGGCCTTCGCAACAATAAGTGGGTGGGTAGCAATAGTTGCTAAAACCTTTGAAAGAGCACCGAGGACTGACAATTGTAAGCAACTGTTCGTGGATACGAAGCAAATGAGAACTCACGAAACGCATCAAGAAAACCAAGTTCTTTGTTTAGTGTTACCAGGCCTCTTCTGAGCCACTGGTAAACACCATATGTAATCATGGGGTTGACGACTAGAATGAGGTTGACTTTAAAGCCTCTCCAAAGCCCAGTCCATCCATCTTCACTCTGGGAAATCTCCTTCATTGTCGCCCACATAGAAATTTTCTTTTCGCTGGCTTTGCGCGTCTGCTGTCGTGTAGAGATGACAGCGATGGGATTGGTACATAATTGAGCCAAAGCTCCGCCAACAGCACCTAGGCCAAGCTCCTTTATGATGCTGTTTGTATCTGAGAAGCCATATGAATGCAGGATTGCTTGATGCAAGCTTCGTGCAACTGCTGACCAGTAAAAGTAGGCAAAATTCATGGATGCTGTGCCGGCAATAGAGCTTTCCAGTCCGTTGTATAGACCCGAAACACCGTCTTCACGAAGGATCTGGAAAATTGCATCCGCTGCGTTGTTGTAGTGGGTATCCTTGGTAGTGTCATGGTGATTCTCATAACCAGCACATTTACCTTGCTGATTTGTTCTTTGGACTTGAACTTGCAATCGCGTCTTCACACTTTGGTGGGTCAGCATAACTTCGAGAAACAAAGATAAGAACCCGGTCATACATATCCAGAGGGTAAACAAGAATGTTGGCCAAAATGGCGGCAGTAGTGCCAGACACCACGCCGTTCCAAGGAGATTGCTGCTTTCCCGCCATGACAATCAATTCCAACCGAATCATCAAGTTATCTCTTGGTGGAGTGAGTAGTCTGCTATGTGCTTTCATATTCTTCTTTCTTCTCCAGGTGGCGGGTTCAACAAAGCGTCGGACCGACCGGACCGAGTATCACGGCGGATGGGCGGGAGGCACAAGCAACTTCGAAGGTCAGATCATCCCATTGGCTCTTGGGCTACAATTCAAAAGATACTCGGCTTCATTTAGCCGCATTGTAGGAGTAAGCCCTGTAAAAATATCCTGGTTTGCGTTCTCAAACTGCAGTTGCATATTCTCAAGTATATCTGAGCCGAGGGCTCCCGAACTGGGTGTTTGAAGGTTTGGAATGGTATTTTGTGGCGTGAGTGGCTTTTGATTTGGATCTGCGCCCAGAATACCATAGTCAATCATTGACCAAAGAAGCTCTTGGGACGCAGGATCGACATCTTCCATTAGACAGGTCGGATCGAGGAGGCTGGCAAATTGGTGGGAGATGTTGTGGAATTCTTGGAGTCGGACGGCCTAGGGAAGGGCACTGTCAGAAGGTAACAACTACTCCCACGAATAAAACCTACCATATTGGCTGCGTGGACCCAAAGCTTTGCCAATCGCCCGAGAGAAGCCAAGCTCTCATTAAAGTAATGCGAAATGTCGGATTGGCGACGAGTTGCTGACTGGTGCTCAAAGTGCGAGGCTAGAGAGTGGACTCCCCCGGCAATTGCAATGCAGTAAGCATAGAAGGAGGATTCAATCAGACATCCACTCTCATGGGCATCCCGCAGTACATCCATAATGTGTCTTGCATGATCACATCCCACCTGAAGAGAGCGTGCAGAGAAGCTAGTTGGTGCTTTGGAGCCAAATGCCTTGAGTCGTAGACGTACAAGGAAGGGATGGTTTAGAAGACAGTGGCAGAGGTGAAACAGCGCACGAGCAAAAACGAGATGCCCGACTTGTTTCCGATCAACGCTTTCCGTCTCGGTTTGCAGGATGTCGGAAACTCGGCGAGTCCCAATCTTTGAGTATGACTCCAGCAATAACAGAGAAGAATTGATGGCGGAGAACTCAGATTTGGGGTCCCATGGTGGAATCTCATCTGCCCTTCTGTTTTGATGCACATATCTCGTGCAGCGGCCAAAGATTGACGCCATCAATATAACCAGGGCAAAGGGACTCGGACTTTCCGTGACTTCAGTGTTCCAACTGAGGAGCTGCTCAATCGTGTTTGTCTTTTTCCACTCTCCATTCCTGAAAGTATGCTCATCACACGGCAGCTGAACTTTGCAATCCTCGTTCAATATGACAAGAGGTCGCGATCGGCCGCAAGAAATGAGCTTATCAATCAGGTATGCAGACCAAAAGGCTCGCCTTCTTTCTTCCTGCTCTGTATAGGGAAGCCATTGATTAGGTTCATCCATCATGTGAAGGTCCTGGGAGATTCGCGCAGCAAGTCCAATCTTGAGCCACCCAGAGCTCACGCGACCGGCTGAACATGGTAAAGCTTCTTGTTAGCAGGCCGATGCGTATGTGCCAGGTGGAAATCACCTCACCTGTATAGTCGACCACTGCTAGCAAGTTTACAGTTTGAACAACATGCACATTGAGATTGTCCTCAGCAGTTAAATGTTCGGTGAG
>ERZ1673737.1592-NODE-1592-length-21296-cov-4.245327_pt1 | contig 21296 bp, 24 predicted proteins | sample MGYA00580211_ERZ1673737 | MGnify/ENA primary metagenome ERZ1673737 (study PRJEB41218, sample SAMN15661789) | gut metagenome | host: Homo sapiens | place: Canada: London | collected 2015-08-20/2019-03-30 | study: EMG produced TPA metagenomics assembly of... | reverse complement strand
GGCTCTCGGTGGAATCATAATTATCTGTATTGCAGTGTATACTGGTTTCACTATACCACAACCCGATATGCGCCCGTGGCTAGGTTGGATCCGATGGCTTAATCCGATTTTCTACGCGTTCGAAGGCATCATCACAAACGAATTCCATGGCTTGCGATTCAAATGCGTTGAATATATACCAGACTACCCATCTCTCTTGGGCTTGTCTTTTACTTGTTCGGAAGTGGGTGCTGTCGCGGGAGAGCACTACGTGTCGGGAGACAGGTATCTTGAGAAGCGTTATGAATACTTCTACAGTCATCTATGGAGGAATTTCGGGGTCTTAATTGCGTTCTTTGTCTTATTTCACATCCTTTACCTCATTCTTACAGAGCTGGTTCCAGGTACGGCATCCGCCCCCAAAACGCTGGCATTTCTTCCTGGTCATATTCCCGCAAACTTGAGCCGAGACGATGTAGAGGCCAGGCAGGGGCTCGGGTTGTCGAAAGAGCTTTTGAAATCTGACGCGCAGTCCCGTCTTTTGTTGGCAAAGCAAGAGAACATATTCACTTGGCAGGGATTATGCTATGATGTTCCGATAAAGGGAGGAACAAAAAGATTGCTGGAGGATGTTAGCGGTTGGGTTAAGCCATGGACCTTCACTGCCCTCATGGTGTGTAACATTCACGAAACTCTTCAACACAACTGTGGTCCTCCATGCTAATACTTTTAGGGAATGTCCGGCGCAGGAAAAACCACACTTTTAAACGTCTTATCCCAGCGAATGACTTGCGGTGTTGTGACCGGGGAGATGCTGGTCAATGGCAGTGGCCTCAATACCAGCATCTGCCGTAAGACCGGATACGTCGAGCAGAATGATCTCCACTGTGAAACCTCTACAATCAGGGAGGCTCTTCGTTTTAGTGCAGCATTGCGGCAACCCCCGTCCGTCTCCATGGAAGAGAAGTATGCATTCGTTGAGGAAGTGATTCAGATGTTGGGAATGGAGGATTTCGCCGAAGCCATCATTGGAAATCCTGACGGTGGGTTGAATATCGAGCAGAGAAAGCTTCTTACTATCGGTGTCGAGCTGGCTGCAAAGCCCGAAGTCTTGATCTTCTTAGATGAGCCTACTAGTGGATTGGACTCGCAAAGCTCCTGGGCAATTTGTGCGTTTTTAAGGAAGCTGGCGGATCATGGACAAGCCGTGCTTGCGACTATTCATCAGCCGAGCGCCGTTATATTCGAACAATTCGATCGCCTCCTCTTACTGGCGAAAGGTGGTAAGACCGTGTATTTTGGCGATATTGGGAGTCATTCTCGGACTCTTCTGGATTATTTGCAAACGAACGGCGCACGTCCTTGTGAACCCACTGAGAATGTAAGTTATGAATCACCATGTCCCATGCCACTAAAATTCTACGGCTTTCGGCTGATGCATGTCTTCACAGCCGGCCGAATACATGCTTGAAGTGGTCAGTGAAGGCTCGCAAGGGAGTTCTCAGTCCATCGATTGGGTGGATATTTGGAACCGGAGCCCTCAAAATCAGGAAGTTCTTGATCAGCTGCATCATATATCTTCGAGTCCCTTTCAGGCCCTAAACATCGACACATATAGCAAGCTTGAATTCGCGATGCCAATTAGCGCTCAGCTATACCTCGTCATGAAGCGTGACTTTCAGCAATACTATCGCCAGCCGGAATATATTATGGCTAAGCTTGCTTTGGGTGTTATATCGGGTCTCTTCGTCGGCTTCTCATTCTGGATGTCCGATAACTCTAACCAGGGCTTTCAAAATACTTTGTTTAGCTTATTCCTTCTATGCACCATCTTCTCCACTATGGTAAACCAGTTAGTCTCCATCTCTCCCCCTTTTACAGATGAACAAGGAACTCACCGTGAATAGAATTTTGCCAAAGTTCATCATCAGGCGGACGCTGTATGAGCTACGCGAGCGACCCTCTAGGACGTATTCCTGGAAGGTATTTATTCTTTCACAAGTCATAGTTGAGCTTCCCTGGCAGGCCTTGCTTGGAATCTGCACCTGGGCCTCTTTCTACTTCTCTGTTTATGGTGGGAACCAAGACCCGCAGCGCCAGGGCCTGGTGTTTCTTTTTGTTTTGCAATTCTTCCTCTTTGCCTCCAGTTTCGCCCATTTAATAGCCTCTGCGGTACCCAGTCCGGTTCTGGGCAGTATGCTAGCTCTCTTCATGTTTGTCCTGTCGTTATTGTCGAACGGTGTGATGCAAGCGCCAAGCGCTTTACCCCCTTTCTGGAACTATATGCACAAAGTCTCTCCTTTGACCTATTATGTGGGTGGCATTAGTGCGACTGCACTACATGGTCGTCCAATTCATTGCTCCGACCAAGAGATGGTCAGCTTCGATGCCCCAGCGGGGCAAACGTGCGGCCAGTATCTTGAAAGGTTTTTGGAAATAGCGCCCGGGAAGCTCTACAATTGGAATTCCACTGGGCAGTGTCAGTACTGTCCCCTCCAATCGGCCGATCAATATCTTGCCAACCGCGACATTTCCTGGGATCTCCGGTGGCGAGATTATGGGATTCTTTGGGCATACTTTGCCTTCAATATCCTCGGCGCCATCTGCCTCTACTATCTCTTCCGAGTTTTGCCATATTCACGAAAAAATAAGGTCAAAAAAGACAAATTCTCAACATCTCATGACTGATAAGAAGTGACATTATTATTTGTTTTGTTCTTGTTTTGTTCTTCTCTTCACTCTTGGTGCTTATATCATTCTTGTTTCTTTTCTGTTTGCCCCGTTATTGCTACTGTTCCTTTCTTTCTTTCTTCCTTCCTTGATATCTCTGCTCCAATAACGCTATTGACCACTAATATTATCTCAAACATTACCTTTTAGATAGCGATGCAGCATCCAATGAAGCGATTATGGTTTCTTTCCCAAAAGCACGATTGAGTTTCTATTACCAACCTGAGAATAACTTGTCGTTTTGGATATATTGCATGTTTAAAGCGTCTGGACAAACACACAAGATTAACAATCTCTGTGGTTTATAACCCGTATACCCTAGAATGAGACTGACTATAATATATATCCGGACGACATATATCAATGTTTTCTATATCACCGGACGAGCCACGTATTTATCGTCAACCTCCGATCTTAACGAGAGGCGTGACGTGAAGTTAGATAAGATGCAGTCAGTTTGTTTGGGACTGCAGAGTAGTATAAAGGCTTTGAGTTGAAAATAAAAATGAGGTTAGCTTAAGAAAAATATAGGATCCAAAGAGTAAAACTGAGTAGGCGGCCAATTAGCAGGCTTTATTATGGCGTAATTAGTTGCAGCCAAGTTACCACGATAAATGATGATCATATTGATACTGCCATTCTTTTCTTGACGGTACAGTCTAAAATAGTACAAGTGATAGGACTCGCGTGCTCCATTGAATTAATGTTCTTAGTAGGCAAAGTTACTCACCCACTCAGCTTAGGCTCTCGGAGCGAATCAGGGCGCTCTGACGTTGGTCAGTTTTACTTAGTGAGCAAGAAGCGGCAAGGACTGAGCACTATAACGAAAAAGGGAAAGCTAAGATTTCCCATGTATCCAACATGTTGTCTAATATCTTCGGTCTAAAGACATTCACCACTTCCATTTGACTATCTTTTATACTGTGTTTAACCACACACGCGCTGCTACTGCACTTATTACTTTGTCGTCGTCGTCTCACTTACGTACTCCAATCATACAACTTGCTATTTTTGATATCAATGAGCCTACTCAAGGACTTATTTTTTTGTTTGATATCCATGTGTTCAATTTAAATGGACAACGTTGGTAGAAATGAACGGCCTTAATGGAGGTATCCTACTCAGGAGCTACCAAGGTATGGAGCAGAAGTGATATCAGCCTCGGAGGGTTGACACGGTTGATCTTGATATACGATATCGAGGACATATATCGCTATCATCTTCCTTTGCCGACCTACACCCTTACACCAATCACGAACTACCCCTTATTAATGGGCCTCACTGATCTGAGACCCATTCCCAACGGACACGCCTTGGTCTCCCGAAAGTACAGATCATCATGAGTGAAGAGGAATGTGGATATTCGATCTCCCCAAACGGAAATGAGTTACATTTACGGCTGAACTCCCTGTTCAGCTGGGGCGGAAATTGGCTGAGGTAGGTCATGATCCGCGGATTGGGAGAGGGATATCTGCAGCATTGTTTTTTTACGTTGGGGGAGTGATTGCCAAGGATGTAGTGGTATATGCAGTATGCAGAGCTATGGACAATTGAGCACAGTTTATGCAGTCTCCTTGCAGATAGCAACCCCATTCTCCATGCTGTGTAACCGGCACTGGTCACTAGCAACGTCATTTTGCGACCTTTTGGGCCGATTCCATTCGTTGATTCGGCAGTGGATGACTGAACCTCTCCTTTTAGGCTCTAGGCCACAGCTCCATCCGGCAGAAGGCTGAGCTGAACTGGACCATCTGACCATTCCGGAGTCGTACCTACCCAAGTCTAGGTCCACCCATGTAACTTGTCACTCTATCTATGATTCTGACATCTCTTCTCTTCTTAATGACCGCATGCTTTACATCAGGTCTTAGCATCCTAGTGGAACCCTAATGCGAGGGAGGAAGAGTGCTGTAGCGGGCCCGATGGCCACGTCGCAAGACTATTTACTGGGGCTTTGAGCACCTGCGGTTACTCACACTTTCCTGCGACAACCAGAGTTCAATTCTTTTCTTGGTTGACCATGATTGTCAAATCATCCCTCCTGTTGCTAGGTGCGGCTTCGGCCGTCGCCAACCAAATCCCGCTCGGCGACAGCTCATTATGCCTGTCCTCCGCTACTCCCAATGACTGCTGTACCAGTGGAGCGCCCACTAGCGAGGTGACAATTGACGACCGCACCTTCAAGGTCACTTGCGGTTCGGCCTTGGTCTCCCTCAATCCCAAGAAAGCCCAAAAGGTCAGCAATGCCCACGAGTGTGTATCACTGTGTGCAGACGACGTGTCTTGTGAAGCATCATCTTTCAAAGCACACGGCAAGGCACCCCGTGGCAATAACTGTTTCTTCGTCCTGGGAGACAACCTGGACCAGAAGTCCGATGGAGAGTGGATTACCTTCACAGAAGTATTCCCATCCTGTTTGGAGTCGGATGACCGCAACGCCTGCTGCTCTGTACCAGGAAAACAAGAAGACGAGGTATTGATTGACAATACCCGTTGGAAATGGACCTGCAAGTCTATCCTGAGTTCCCTCAACAGGCAGAGTAGACCGGCGGCCAATGCTCTCCAGTGTGCTTCGCTCTGCGCGTCGGAGGGCTGCGAGGCAATTTCGTTCCGAACACTGGGCGATCACAAATCTGGCAACTGCTTCTTCGCCTTAGGCAGCAACAAGGATCAGCAACAGGCGCCCAAATTCCTGTCACTCGTTAAAGTCGAGGATGACAACATCGACCCCCCAAACCCTGAACCAGAGTGCGGAACGTGTGTTGAGGAGAAGGAGCAATGCATTCAGGATAAGAAGGAGTGCAACAATAAAAAGGACACCTGTAAAGATGACCTGCAGCAAGCCGAGCATAAGCTCGAAATGTGCCAAAAAAGCCAGGTGGATCCTGCAAAATTGGCGCAATGCGAAGCTGACAATCTGACGTCCCAAAAAGCCGAAGAGGACTGCCGTCGACACTCCGGTGAAGTTGAAGAGAAGAAGAGACAATGCCGTGTGGAGCAACAGAAGTGTGAAGAAGAGAAGGGCGACCTCAGCATTCAGAAACAGCAGTGCGAGAACGACAAGAACAAGATGAAGATGGAACTCACCAAGAAAGATGATGAGATCACCGCACTCAATTCGGAGATCACATCGCTGAACGGCAAGCTGGACTCGCTTCAGCAGTCGTATAACGCTCTTAATATCGATTGCAATGGAGAAGGCCCAAATGGAAAATGTCGCACAACCCTTTTCGACGCCGGTAAGTAATAAAACCATATGGCTTCCGCGATACCACTCTCTCGCTCTTCAACTCATACAGATCACTGCATCACAGAGCCTCGCGACGATCAATGCATTATAGCCGCTGGAAATGAGAAATTCAAAATTCACTACGCTAAGCGTTTGTCTCCACCATCACGTTTCATTGTACGTACATGCTGACTCCTGGATAGTCGATGACCCCGGTCCGGCGGACTTGGGAACTGGAAGGGCGAACTCTTTCAAAGACTGCGCCGAGAAATGCGCGAACTACAAGGGTGCTAAGAAGTGCGTGCGATTCATGTGGAAAGCAGACGGCAGTGACAGGGCCTGTTACATGCGATCTACCGGACTAGGCTTGGTCCCCACCAAGTCGTCGCCATTCAGTTCCGGGCAGCTCCTCTAGATTGTAAGCTGGACAACCTTATGGCCGTCTATACAATCTAGTTTCGGAGAAGAGAGTACCAAAGATGTAGAGGGAGTAATGATCACGGTCGACTATCCGGTGTCAGAGAAAAACACCTGCAAGACTACTAGGCTCAATCTTTCCCTTGAGTGACTGCTTTCAGCCATAATATATAGGCTTTGGTTCTTGTGTTAGTCTTTTTAGGTTTTCCTATACTGCCATTTGAATGCAAAGGCTGCTTTGGATTTTTGCAACTGAAGCGCAATCTAGTAGACTGATGATACTGTGGTTCTTTTGCAATAGCTACCCACAGCAGTAAGATCAGGCAAGGGCATCGCCACCTGTGGCCCTACAATATTATCCACCGATCCTCGGCTCTCAGCATCTGTCACTCCTGCTACCGGCTCAAGAGCGAGATTCGTAGTTTTGAAGGTGCAGCAAGTTGAAAGCCATCGGTCATCTTTCGATTGCATCCCATGTTGTCACCGTACGGTTTGCTACGATTGCGAGAACCCGACATGTCCAAACCGAACCAGACCTGCGTCTATAACACAAGGGTCCTGATAAGCTTACTGGCCGGATGCAATTCTCTACTGCGCCAGGAGAAAAACCAGAACAGATCTTACCATCAGAAGTCATTTGGTTGCACCAGCGGTTATAGCGCCAGTGTTCGACGTGATCCTGTATGCGCCGAGCCGGGTCTCCAATTCCGGGCCTCCGCTCTCGAAAGAAACGCCTAGCCAATGCATCAATAACGTCACCAGTGCTACCTGGTACATGTCCTATTTGCACTGTCATTTTATGTCAGAATAACAGGATGTGTATGATAAAATATTCGTCTCTTATGAAGCTTTTCTGCTTCACCCCATTGACCAATAGGAGCTGCACAAGCCTGCAAATTGGCCATGGATGCAGCTTGAATCATTCATCCGCAGAGCCAATCCTAGCGCCATATGACACATACGACAGCAGAAGAACGATGATATTAAAGCATCCGTGCGCAGCGGCCTGCCCAAGAGCAGACTTGGCATAAGTGCAACCAGCGTTTGCGTCTAATTCGTTAGCCAATAGCATGTTGACATTTTGGCATTACCATTGGCAGTTGCGACGCTCATAGCCTCCATCCTTCACCGGTATTCCAAGGCCAGCTCCTGGGTCGAGCGCACGGAAGTATATCAGTAAATATGAAAAAAGGTATCGGTATCGGATTACTAGAACTGATGCGGATACTGATAACCCTACGTCAAAGTAGGTGTATTTCGTGAATATTGACCTCCCTACACCGAGGGTAAGCTAGGCCAAAAGAGTTAAGTCGAAGTGGCTTTGAGACCTATCAAAACTGGGGGGGCTCATCTGCGGTACCCTGAAGCCAGGAAGGTTCTTTAAACCAGCGATGATTACCCTAGCACTGAATCGTTCAAAATCAACCCATTCATCACCGAGGTAGACCCTGGGGGCCTCAAAAGCACTATGCATTGCTGTATCCATGCTATGCGCAGTTCCGCTCCTTGGCAGTCCACTTAATAATTCCCTGAAGCGCTAGACCCTCAATTTGAACTAGGCGAAGAAAGCATTAGGATTACACCAACAATATACCGTGGAGAGATGCAATCGACTGCAGAATGCTATATCTTGACATTCCACGGCATCGGAGTGAGCCAATCAGTTGTCAATAGACAATAGACCAGATGGCTCAGCTGAAAGCAAGCCGTCTTGCAGAAACTAGCGGTCGCCTTGCGTTTTTCGCAATGGTGCAGCTGCCGTGCAACACTTCTGAGCCCATAAGCTGGGGTGATTATGGCACATTGAATTCACCTGTACGTGACCCACGATGGATAGACCCGGTCGCCCAGTGGGTTGACGTCACTATCATAAAGTCCACGGCTGAGTACTGGCACATCATGTGTCAGTAGATCGAGATTGGTTCTTTGAGGGTGCAAATGCTGGGTGATACATCGCCTGCATGTATAAGAGTGGGGTGAACAGGCAGGCATTACGTGTCAACGGGCACGATGAGGCCATCGGAAAGCTGCAGATGGGGAGTGTCGACGCCTGCACCTGAGGATATAAGTACGACTGCCATGGAACCGGTGAACCATGGCCTTCATCCTTCTCAAATCAATTTAATCGGGCATTGACTCAGCGTAACTCAAGTGAATCGTGACAGAGATCTTCACAATGGCGGAAAACCTTCACACTCATGCGAAGAGCGGAACTCTCAATCTGAAGAACGTTGGCCAGCTACTCATCCAGGTGGAAGTCAATGATGAGGATAGCTATGGTGATACAGCCCTGGACCTGGCAATTCGACATGGCCATGTGGGAGCAGTAAAGTTGCTCCTGCAGAACGGTGCGGATGCCAACCGAGTATCTCCCGATGGCAAGACACCCCTCTATGCGGCCACTCAAGCACCAAACAGCGGCCGCATTGTCGAGCTTCTGCTCAAGTACAGCGCCAAGCCAGATGAGCCGGTCTCACAGCTGAAAGGTGACACTCCGTTGATGTCGGCAATCCGACAAGGTACAAGCCCCGAGGCCATCCGCGCCCTCATTCAAGCTGGAGCGGCCATGGACAGGTCAAACGAGCTTGGCGAGACACCTGCGAGACTTGCTGACAGTTCCACCAACACTGCTGTTCACAAGGCCATTCGCCCCAAGGATGAGAAGCCAGAATGGAAGCCCGAGTTGGAAAATCTTCTCGTTAGCTCCGGTCTATTTGGCTTGGCATTCTTCAAAAACTTCAGGGATGTTGGCAAGAATGCCATAAATCGCCTTTCTGCATTATCAGAACCAGTGCGAGGCGTATGTATCTTGTCATTGACAATCCTTCATTGCTAAATTGGCTTACCCTGGAATAGCAAATTACGAACCCCCGCACGGCGGAGGATTTCAAATCAAACCTTCATAACTTCATCAACAAAAAGGGCCTTGAGGACTTCTACCCAGATGGCAATGAATATGTGGCCAAGGTAGCAGAGGAAGCAGTCAAGATTCTGAACGATCCAGCTTTCCCGGGTGCGACACCTAAGAATTTGACCATCATGTCCCAACAGGCATTGTACCAGCCTATCCTGTACTGCGGTAAGTTAAAGCTATCAACTCGCATAAGAACTCCAAGCTTACACTCATTTCCTCTAGACGATAGTGGCTCGATGAAGGATGATGACCGCATGTACCGTCAGGCAGTTATGGTTGAACGGATGGCAAGCCTTATCACGCGGGCTGCTCCCGAAGGCGGCAGGCTTGTTCATCTTCGCTTCATCAACAAGAACGACAAATTTGATAACCTCAAACCCAGCGAGCTTTCCTCAAAGATGAACTTCACCCCCGATGGGTCGACCAAGCTGGGCACGAACCTAAAAGATAAAGTCTTGAATGACTTCCTCTACGGGCCAGTTAACAAGGGCCATGTGTTGTCGCGACCCCTTCTTATTCTGACAGTCACCGACGGATGTCCGAACCAGGAGCCTACTGAGACATACGAAAATGAAATTAGGGCATCGCTAAACTTTGTGAGGGATAATGGCTATGGAGAAGAAGGTACGCTTTTGTTGTGGTTCTATCGGCGACATCACTAACCCAGAACAGCCCTCCAGTATGATCTTAGTCAGGTGGGCAATGCGGCTGAGGCTACTCAATTCTTGGAAAGCTGGCAGATGAATGATCTTGTCCCCAATAATATCAATATCACTGCTGGTGAGTGATAACTGTGGCACCAAAGGTGAAATAATATGGAGCAGGCTAACATTCAAATCTAGAACATTTGGATGCCCAATTCGAGAACCTCAAAGAGAATGATGCTGATCTTAATGATTGGGTACGGCTTCCTTGGTATTCTATTGGCTTTTGACACGCGCAACTGACGAGTTCATTTTAGATCTTGGAGAGACTTAACAAGTAACCCGATCGTTTATTAGATAATAATCTGCAAATGGAAACAAAACTTCGCTTGGCTCTCATTACGACTTTTGTAATTATTGCCGGCAATTTGAAAAGCTATGCATGATCTCGAGTATGAGGCCCTCACACCCCTTACAGAGGTACGTGCAACAACTACTACCGGGAACCTCTGTTCATATCGAATATGTCATTTCTGCCCGTCAACCTAGAGTTTTTCAAATTGTTGAATAATCATGGCCATTGTGGACTTTGTACGTGGAGCTCATATGCATAGATGCCCAAGAAGCTGGATCACACTTGCCCTAATTGCACAAATCACTGATAATACTGAAGAGGAAATCATGTTGATTAATGACCTTCCTAAGCTCACTATTCAGGAAGATGTAGATACTGAGGTACGTCTTCCTGTATATATATATAAGCTAAAAGCTAATGAAATGCTAGATGGTCTAAAAACCCTCAAAAAGGGAGAAGAACTAGCTAGAAAGATAGAAAATACGCTTTATTATTGAGAGTGCTGCTATTATCAATACCTATAGCTGATTTACAAAATTCCACTTCCTATATGCCCTATAAAACTATAGTAAAATGGGGTGAAGCATAACCTTACCTCACAATATAATGGAGAAATTACTGAAAATTTTAACACAGGCTATATATACCCTTCAAAACGTGCTATATCTACCAGAATTAGGTGTGAACCTTGAGTTGAGCGAGTTACTGAAGAAATTAAGGAAGAAGGTCAGAGACGCTGGGTGTCCTCTCCAACCACGTTCCCTCCATTGCGCAGCTGAAGCCTGGTCCTCCAAGCAGCTCTTCAATACGTCCGACCCTCGCGCCTAGAGATCACCCGAGGATCTGTGGGACAGTAGATCTGAACACGCAGTGTACCTTAGTGCCGAGGTCGTAACGCGATAGCGTCTTCTCGAGGGATCGTAGTTCAGCGGACTCAATATTTCCAATTCGCCGCGTTAATTTGAAGTTATGAGTGGTCCAAATTTCAAAGGATTGCAATGTAGTGGCGTGGGGGTGATTAGCCAGGAATCGTGTTTAACGGGATGTTTGCTTCCTGGTTACACTAAAGCGTTTGCAAGGCGGCCGTAGCCTTATTCGAACAATATCACACTATCATTTTCACCAAATTGTGAAGGCGGAATAACTATTTTACAAAAGCCGGCGACATGGGACCATGGATTCATGGTGCCTTCCAGGTAACAGTTCGAGCTTCAAGCATATTCCTTCAATTGTGGCAATCTTTCATTGTTCATTGGTCATATTGCTGATCTACTCCTTGCAGCAAGTCCAGCAGGGCTATTCAACAGATTAGTATTAAGCCAAAGGGTAACTGAAGTGGACACATACCTCCTCATCTTCGGCGCCAATCTGCTTAGACACCCAGCCGGCCTGGCAGGTAACAGGGTCATCACGGCAGATACGCAGGCAGGTGGGGGTATCATCAGAAGTGGCATCCTGGGCCCAGACGCTGGTGACAGCCAACGCGAGAGTGGCAAAGAGGAAGGAGGAGAAGTGCATCTTGAGGTATTATTTGAGATAAGGATTGTTCAAGCAAAGAAAGCTGTTGAGGATAGATGTCGTAAGAAGACAAGCTAGTGGAGTGACTGTAGAGGATATTTATATGAAGCTTGCATCTGTCTTACAGCTTCAGCTGAGTTGTCATTTCTATCATCCCCTTCCATGGATGCACGATGTATAACGCTTAGAGTTGTTGATAATGGTGGATCTGAGCCAGCAGCATTCTCCAATAAGCTGCATGCTTTCCACGCAAGGCAATGAGGCATTTTTTTCAGTGTAGCTGAACGGAGATGAATTCAGGTAAGGTCGGTAAATGAAACCTTGATGCATTGCGTACGTCCCAGTATAGCTCCCCAATGATTGGCTCCGCCAAGATTCATGACAAATGGATCCACGGCTCGATCTGTACAGAATGTATGATGACGATCCATGCTGCAAGAACGCCTCCTGCCCCATTCCGTCCATTGTGGACCGTCCCGTGCCGTACAACCTTGTTTTAGAAGGCTCCGCTTCAGACACAACATCATAGTACTTTCGTTTTTCGAAACACTAAGCAAGGCTCGGCCCCACTCTGTTGTGGTACACCGTTGCTTTTCTTTTTTCTTTTTTTTTTAAAAAAAAAAAAAAAAAGGATTGTATCGGTGCGGTAAATACCATTCGGAAATACTCTTTCTGTCTGTAGTACCGAGAATCACCACTAAATGGATCGCCCGTAAATGGATCGCCCGGGATTGTCGTAACATTATTATCTATGTTGCATATTATTTATTGCTGGACCAACATTCTTGGTAAAATACTATGAGCCCCTTATCTTTCGCCTTAAGAGTAAGTAAGCCGCACTTAATTTAATTCAATTTTGTTTTCTTTTACCTGTTAGGTACTACTACTGCATGGTCAGCCAAAACGCGCTGGGAACCTTGTATCGGGTTTACCGAATAGGGTAGTCGACGGAATAATTCAATCCAACGACTTCATTGGGCTGCAAAAGCGGAATCCCTAATCGGTATTCGTAAATTATACGGCATAACAGAACCTTTTCTTGTTGGGTGACGGTCATCGCCAAGATGGTTGTTACATATTCTAGGTTTCATTCAAATATAGATCTTTGGGATTGCCGTGCAAATGATTCATAGACATAACCGCATACGCGTGTCAGTTACTCACACAGTACTATTTACCACGGATCAATGACTAACACTGTGAAGTCTATTAGTGGAATACCATAATACGCTACTGAATGATCTGGTCTCGACCGAGTGAAACTGGGCTACATGCGTCACATTGATTCTGGTTGCCACGATATGGTGAATAGAGTTCCATATGAATTGACATCTAAGCAAGAAAGGTTTTTCCGGCATCTTCATGCAAACTGTCCATTGGTGCTGCCACCAGAAGAGGATCAAGTTTAGTGAGGGAGAAGAGTAACGAAATTCAGTCCACGTTTGCTACCTAGAAAGGCACAGAGCCCCAAGCTATCTACCAGCAAAAGAAAATGGCCGAGCAAGTCCAGCAGCATAGCATATCATCATCAAGTGAATGAATGTGGGATGAAGTAAGGCCACCGCTTACTTGCAAAGAGTATCTTGCAATCCAGAAATCGAAGGAGCGAAGAAGTACTCACCACCGCGAGGGATGACCCAGCGTTCGATAGGAAGGTAGTGCTTGTTCGGGGTAGGCACGGGCTTCTCAACATCGGGCAAGTTTACAACAGGCGCTGGGTGTTCGTATTTGGTAACGTCGGTCTCCGAGCGGTAATCGGGAGGCATTTGACCGATGATAGCGTCGATACCCTGGGGCGCGACATTTCCCATCTTCTCAGTGAAATCAACAGGTTTATCCTCTTTGTTTGCCCATTCTGCGGACTTGTTAATTATCCACGTGGTTGGCACTGTGACGAGAATACGGACCTTTCTGGATAAATCGGAATCCATTGGTAATGCTGCTCTGGTAGGACACGAACAACAGGCCACGATCATGCTGTGACACGCCACCACCCTTCTCGTTGTTCAGTGTCACGGGTCCGTAGGGAATTCCTCGTCGCAACATAAGATGCTTCTCGTAATTGGGGAAGTCATCTCGAGGCCCACACTTCCGGATGTGGGCGGCGTAAGGACATTTAGTTTGGTCCTCAGGGTTGTAAGTGAAGGCATCTGTGTGATTCGTCGCTTCCAGCTTCTTATGTTCCGCCTTGGGGTCTTTACCCTCGTCTTTCCACTTTGCGAACAACAACTCCTTGTTCTTGATTGGATCGGGATCCAACATAGGTGCGGGGTCTTTGTCCGGGTGATGTTCCAGTGGAGCTCCTATACATATCAAATAAGTGAATGTTGCAAGTAAAATAATGCACCTTGAAAAGGCAATCTTACCGTTGGGCCATCGTCCTACAACACGGGAGGAGAATTTGCGAAGCTCTGCCGCAGCTTGTTCCGTCATCTTCCCAGTCTGCATTTTCTTGGTGTTGCGGCCACACCAGCTGAAAGGGACATGTTAAGGATATCGTAGCAGAAAAAAACCGAAGAGGTAAAACTTACCCGACGAACTCGGGCACTCTCTGTTCATATGTGCGGAATACCATGAAGCTTCCCTCGTTGGCCCAAGCTGGGTGGTTGCCTTGGTCGCCTTCGCCTCCAACAAGAATAGTACTAGCAAAGTCATCAGCGATTAGATCCACCGGCATCTGGTCTGGAAGTCTAGAGCTTACCCAGCCTGGATTGGCTTTAGGCCTTTCTTGGCTTCTTCCACTTTTGCATCGGTGTCCAGACCAATGACAATAGGCTGGGAGATACCATCTACCCATCCAAAGCTAAACCGTGGATGTTAGTCTGACGTAATGTATGTAATGAGGCTGAAGTATCGTACTGTTCTCTGTCATCATCAAGGACATGCCCCTGCTGCTGGAAGATAAGCTGGATACTTGGCTCGTCGAGTTTCTGAGCCGCGCCTGGGGGGGTCGGAAGACCAATTCCGAAAGTCTGCTTAACCATTTCAAGGGTATCAGTCAAGGTCTTTTCACTTTCACCGGTGATAGTGAAGACACCGTCGAGGTATCCGCTCCGTGGGGTGAATTGGTGGAACCAGTCATGCTGGTCATCGAGACCATTATGCTTTGTCTTGTCATCTCCCTCAAGAGGGTAGGTCATGTCCTCCCACATGCCGTTGTTGAAGACATCGTCGGTGAATCCCTCGGCTCCAAGCTGGCATCGCTTAGTACTGATCATATAATTACCGAGTAGTCTCATAACTCACTTTGGCTAGACCCTTGGCGGAGAAGGCAATATTGATGGCAGAGAGATGGACGAGACCTTTGAGTGTACCCTCAGCCTTCTGCTTGTAAATGTCCTTTCTGAATCTCTCAGCATCCCGAGCAGTCGTGAGCAAGGGAACAAGGGCAGCCAAGTGCTTCTTGAATCGCTCAGGATGAGTGATGCGGAAGAAGACGAACAGCTCGTGCTTCTTGGACAGACGAGGCCTGTGATTATTAGAAAAAGTTCTAAAATGGAACACCGAATAGGGTATCGACTTGCCAGATGTCTCCCTGGATGTTCTTCTTGTTAGGAGGTGCCATTTCGACGACTTTGTCAATTTGCTTCCAGTTGCAGTTGTTCTAGGAAAAGGCTTTGGCCGGGGGTGTACCGAGCGGTTCTTTATAGAATTCAAGCTACACCATGCAGTGGCTAATGATTGGAAATCGAGGGACGTCGACTCGCAAGGGCACCCCTCGGTTAGGCATCAATGATGCTGTCACTCTACATACTCCACGTCGCACAATCTGCAAGCAGATTGTTCCTTGGTATCCATCTAGATAGACTAATCACACCCTGCAATGTAAGGTGGCTGTCCCGGGCAATGCTGTACAACCATGCAATGCAAATCGAGAATGCCGCTGCCAGCTGGAATTGCCCCATCTACCCTGACTTACTGTGAAGGAGACCATAATTACGTATCGAGATGGAAGAACTCGATCCATCCCCCAAAAGGGCGTTCCAAGATCCTTCGGTGCTCCGCATTGTTGCAATAGTGTGAATGCATCGCTAGAGACATGTGAGTTACCCACCCACAGTTTTGGTCTAGTAGGGATCTTGTACGAGATCCCCAGTTTATGCGGCCTGGCGAGTATATTATCTCATCCGATTGGAAACGTTACTCAAATACGTCACATATGTGTACTTCGTTCAATGACGCACGTCTAGTGCCTATAGTAGGCCAGGGCTTATCTGGCCTAAAACGTGCGTCTGCTAGTTGTTTGCGGCATATTACATGTATGTAGAATTATCTTTCAGGTATTATTAATCGAGAAACTGCAGATCCAGATCGGTCAAAACCATGCAGCGAATGTATGATGTGACTTCACTACGCCAATCGAGATCTGGTGGTTCTCACCGCCACTAAGTGAGAACGAATAGATCAAAAAGTGATAAGAAAAGACATGGAGACACGCAGCGGGACTCAGTGTAGCTAATGGATATGAACACGAGAAACAGCAAATCCGTATGGAGAAGAGGATTGGGGACATGCAAAAAAAAAGGGAGAAAAAAAACAACAGAAAAATATATAGGACGTGAATATCAAGTTGAACCAAGTCACGCTCTTCTGAGCCTTCTGCTTCCAACACTATGTAAATGCGCAGAATAGATAGTAAAGTCTAATGTCGCCCAAAATAATGAAGATATTATACGCCCAGAGGATACCGAAGCCTCTCCAGCGATCATCCTAGTAGATTTGCCGGCCCGTAAGGTAATGATCGGCAACCCAGAGCGGGCATTATTGGTATTGGTCGGAGAATTGTGCACTGTGGAGTGTGCCTGGCGCGGTTCTTAGAAATTGTGCCAGATCCTGACCGCAAGTCTCTCCCGGAGGTCAAATGTGGTTAATTCCCGGAGGGAGCACTGTATTGGACAAGCATGACTCACGATGGTTGAGTATCTACCATATTTGGCGCATAGTTAACCCATTGCAGTGAAAAAGTGCCCGAAATGATGATAAACACTTGCTATTGACAACGGAGTCAAGCGGTTGATGAACAGCACCTTTACTTTGATGGTGTGGAAGTCGGTTAGGCAAGCTGGTAATTAATGTCCGGTTGGCGTAAGGCCTTTCTCTGCACGGCAAAGAAGGCCCCTCACCTGAAACAATGCGAGAAAAAAAGAGCGAACTTTTCGCCCCATAGATGGTGGGTGTACTGTTCAATAGAGAGACTATTTAAGAGGTCATTGTTACGGACATGCTAGCTACCAATCAGTTGCGGGAACCGCAACTTTAAGGTAGACCACCGAGAGCTAACCAACCTATCTGTCATTAGACCAAGTGCAACATCCTAGCAATGTCTTTATGTGTCCAGAAACATTTGATATCACTTGTATTATAGACTGGCAATACACAATTCTCATCCCTTTTCTCCTTGCTGCTGGCTATCCAAGGGTATTTGAAAACCCATCCCCTGAGCACCAACAAGCTTAGTACCCACAAAATATCCAGACATCTACGATACAATAAGCCCTGACGACAAGGCTCGGTTCGACGAGTTTATCCTGTGGGAGGAGGGAGGTTTGCAATGGACGTCTCTTTCATGTGCCATTTTTATTGTCTTAAACTCACCCAACGACTTTGATATCAACCTGGTGTTACCGTTTCCAATTGCTATTTACACCCCATCGTTATCTTATCCAGTACCACCCCGGTCATTTGTGCCTCGTCTTCATTAAACACATAGTTCTATATGCTCTAACCCAAGTCTATCACGCATTGCCTCATCAGGTGGCTGTGGGAATGGGTCGCGCAGACGCGACTGCTTTCGCACCCTTATATTCCACTAGCGAAAGAGATAAATATAGAACTGATATAATATTTGCTGCTATACAAAATTTCAAAAGTCCGGGCATCTAATCGTAGATCTCATAATCTCGACAATAGTAACGGGCTATATATGCAAATGGTTTTCAAGCAGAAACAGCAGTAATCTTGGTGACCTCCTTGAGGTCCCTGCTGCTGAAACCAACACGAAGCGTGAATTCGCCCTCGGGGATGAGCCACTTCTGCGAGACGATATCCCAGTAGCTCAAGTCCCTGCGCATCAGCTCGAAGCTGACCTCGCGCGACTCGCCGGGTGCTAGAGATACCTTCTCAAAGCCGCGAAGCTGCTTGAGTGGTGTTCCCTCAGGAGCACTGTCGGGGAAGCTGACGTACAGCTGGGGAACTGTTGCGCCCCTGACGTCGCCGGAGTTAGTAACCGTGACAGTCACATCGTAGAGTGTTTCCCAGAGAGCGGGGTTTCCGCCGGGCTGGATGGGCCGCTCCTCGGGAATAGAGGAGATAGAGTCGACCACAGCCTCGGCTTGGATGTCGGAGACGTTGAAGGTGGTGTATGAGAGACCGAAGCCAAATTCGTATTGAACGGAGATGTTCTGGGCGTCGAAGTAGCGGTAGTCGATTTCGAGCTTCTCGTCAAACCAAGATTGCCAGTCGTCAGCGCCCTTGGTGGACACGTCGGTGGTAGGCGGGGCGTTGTAGTCGCTGCTATTCTTGGCGATAGTGTAGGGCAGATGTCCAGCAGGGTTGACATCTCCGTAGAGAACGTCGACGATTGAGTTGCCGGACTCCTGGCCTGGGTAGTGTGCGGCAAGGATGGCGGTGACATTGGGGTTGCTGGCGAAGGGGAGGACATTGATGCCAGAGGAGTGGGTGACGACGATAGTGTTGTTGCAGGACTTAGCGACGGACTCGACCACGTCGTTGCCCTCGTAGTCGATTGACAGGTGCTCACGATCCGCACCTTCTTCGGCCCAGGTTTTGAGGAAAACAAGGCAGACGTCAGGAGTGGAGGGCCAGAAGCCACTGACAGTCGAAGTGGCGATGTTGGTGTTATTCAGCCAGTACTGCACAAGCGAGTTGTCCTTCTTTGCGCGAGTCTTGACAGCATCCAGCGGGGAGACGAGATATGTGAAGCGTCCAGTTCCTGAACCACCACCGGAACCGAGAGTGCCATATTCGAAAGTAGCTTGGTTGACAGGACCCATGGTGTTCTCACCAGCATCGTTACCAAAGACAGCGATACTCTTAGGGGCTTTCAGAGGCAGCGCACTGTTCTCGTTCTTTAGCAGAACGGTTGCCTCAGCTGCGAGCTTGCGGATAAACTTGCCATGGTTTCCACGGACATCACGGCTTCGCTCGCCAGTGAGGTTAAACTCGCGCACCCAGGTCGACCGGGGCGAGAAAGTGTTGAGGTCAGCAGAGGATGGGTCCACATCGGGGTAATCCTTGTCCTGACCGAGCCAGTAGTAAGGTGTCATGATACGAACAATCATATCATCGACGCGAGACGCATCCACAGTTCCGTTGTTGACTGCATAGGTAATATTCTTGCCGAAGAACGACCCGGCTTCGGGAATCATGCCATACGGACCGAGCCCACCGGGCATGTTCATGTCGAGACCGCCCTCAATAGAGGCGACACCGGAATGAGTGCCACCCCAGTCAGACATAACGTAGCCCTGGAAGCCGAGCTCCTCCTTTAGTAAGCCATTAAGGGCCTTAGAGTTCTCACAGGCGTAGGAGCCATTTAGGCGCTGGTACGCGCACATGAAGCTGGAGGCTCTGGCACGTACCGCATTGGCAAACGGCCACAAGTACAGTTCGTGCATGGTTCGGTCATCGATATTGGCGGACACGGCCTCCTGAATGACGTCTGTGACTGTGGCATTGGAGTCGTAGGTAGGGTTACGCTGTGTCTCTTGTTCGTTACCGATGAAGTGCTTCGCTGTGGCTTGCACGCCGGCGTCCTGGTGGCCACGAATGGTTCTCTCCATGGCAACACCTGTCAGGTAAGGATCGGCTGCGAATCCTTCCCAGTTGCGGCCCGCGTAGGCAGAGCGTCCGAGGGGGCCAGCCACGGGACTGAGGGCAATATGGGCACCTTTTGCTTTGAACTCTTGGCCCATCGCGTAGCCTCGCTTATAGAGAAGGTCTCTGTCCCATGTGGATGCCACGGTGACACCAGCGGCGAAGACACTAGCATAGTCGGCCACTCGGATGGCCAAGGGGCCGTCTTGCAAGCAAAGACCAGGGAAGCCCAGACGAGGAATGGCAACAATGTTTCCCACGCATGGTCCTGGCTGACCAGTAACCATGTCAGCCTTCTCTTCAATAGTCAGCTTGGCTACGAATTGTTGGGCTTTGGAGAAGGCTTCATCCCAGCCGCCAGATCCGGTAGCATTGGCTATAGTCGCGGTTAGCAAGCACAATGTTGATGAAAATCGATTAGGATCAACATACGCGAGGGAAGAACAGCAGGGGAGTGTCCATAGGGGCCCAAGATAGTAGTGTTCTTAGGCTGAACATAACTGAAAGCAGATTCACTTCGAGATGTCCCGTCAAAAGATTGGCCGTTGACCAATGTGGCAGCCAACAGGCCCGAGAGCACAAGCTGAGTGATAGCCATTGTGTAGACGCCGCTTGCTCAGAAGTGAAGCCATACCGAGACTCAATGGCCTTACTTATATAGCTAATGACTGTGTAGCTATAGAGAGGGGAAGTCAGTTGCCGGAGTTCTGCCGTGATTTGGTCCGGGGTTCTACCGGGAATTACATTACTTAGCGTGGGGACCCCACGATCCCACTTTCCCCCAACACTCCGGGGATTATGCACGATTTTTGCCGCACGGAATTAACGATTATAAGGCATCTGTGGCTTTCTCTGCGGTTCTGGCGTCCCTGAGCCATCGGTCCAGACGGTTGCCAAGTCTCAGCCATTCATTTCGTCGGCTGCTCGGGGCACCAAACGTGAGGCATTTTAAACGATCACCGGCTTGGCGACTGCAATAAGCTAGCCGGTGTCTTTCCCGAGAACTTGATCGAGGATGAAAAACGCTAATACTTGCCGATAAAGGTAATTTCAGTGCACTCACCGGCGTTACTTCGGATGTCACGGTAAAGTTTTCTGTGCGCCAAGAGGTCACTGCGGAATATCACGACTCATAGCGAAAGCCTCAGACGGCCCGATCTTGAAGTGTTTCCACGAAGCCAGTGCCCAGTGGCCGGGATCGCCTTTCACCACCGGAACTGACCACTCTTGCAGTCGTGTAGCACGGTTCTTCGGCCTCGGATACCTTTATAGCCGGTGAACTTACTGCACTTGGACACTCTACCGAGAAATACTCTCGGCATGTCGCGGAAAGGTCTACCGTTGGATTATTAGAGCTGGAGAACACGAAAGGCTCACCCCTCAACCCCTAACACAACCTCGCTGTTACATTCTCGTACACCGAGGCACTAGCAGTTAGTGATATTGAACCTATCTTTTCGCGACTCCTCGCTCTCCATGATATCAAGGAAATTGCCGTCATATCTGTGATTAATCTCTATACCTGTGCCCAACTGCTAACGCCATTCCTGTAGAGTAGATACATTTCGCCTCCTCGCCTACGCAACTTTGGGGTTCTAGTAGGCGGACTGGTAAACGCCACACAAACCACCATAATTTCTGCACTGGGGGGGTTATCGCCGAGCCAGTCTTCTC
>ERZ1673737.1591-NODE-1591-length-21297-cov-4.378825_pt1 | contig 21297 bp, 25 predicted proteins | sample MGYA00580211_ERZ1673737 | MGnify/ENA primary metagenome ERZ1673737 (study PRJEB41218, sample SAMN15661789) | gut metagenome | host: Homo sapiens | place: Canada: London | collected 2015-08-20/2019-03-30 | study: EMG produced TPA metagenomics assembly of... | reverse complement strand
AAATTGGCATCAAATTGCCAAGCATTTTAGTGGTAATACTAATGATATTACAATTACCGGAGGAATACTAGGCCCGCCTGAATAGTGGGGGGGGGTGTCTTTTTAGCACTAGGGGGTGTCTTTTTAGCAATTAACTATTTATTAAGCCTTGAAAAGCCTAGACACATCCCACATCATCAATCAAGTATCACACATAAACGTAACAAAAAGGTCCCATAGTAGTACTCATGTGAAGGCATGCACCCAGGCAATACACGTCTACCAACTAGGCCAAAAAGACCACTATGTCAGCCGTCAGGCTGACATGCCTGGGACCGATACATATACTACTCAGTACGCACAATTGTACGCGTGCGCACCCCAGACGCCACGCCGTGACAACTCATGAGGTCACCCATGGCAATGGGACCACCGTTAGCATGTCCAATATCAATGACTGTCTCGAGTGTGACATTAGGAGAGGCGGGTTGGTCTAGAAAGGTGCCAGTTCCAGAGATGGCGTACTGTCTCGTTTCCAAATCTAAGCCCTGCCATATCCACCACACACGATCGATCATGCCATGATGAAGCCAGAAGCCCGGATCACCAGGACTGTTGTCAGCGTCGCGGCCAGGGTCACCGCCCATAGCATAGTGACCACCACCATGAACACCTAGCGAGCCACTCCCCGGCAAGCCCTGGAGGTCGGACTGAAAGTCCCATACGCCATGATTGCCTAGGATAAGCCGCACAATCGAGGTATAGTTAGCATATTTCTGTAGGACCACCGAAGCAAGGTCTCGTGTAAAGCAGCGGGGGTTGTAGTCGAGGGGATTGGACACGCCCGTTATATTACCCCCGGGAAGAGATAGGAATGACGGACCCATGTTGACTGTATAGGAAGCAAATGGACCGCTAGTGACGCAGCCTCCACCAGTTCCAGGCGGGAGGACTGTAGGTGTATAATTGCCCAGAGGTACCTTGATATCCAATTGGTTTGGAATTGAGGCGCCATTTCCGGACAGGGAAGTATCGCTTCCATCAAACACTGGAGACTTCTCCATGGCATCGGCATCTGCGCCCCAGTCCCAGTAGCTAGATGCACACATTATGAACAGAATAGAAAACGGTAGAGTCGAAACGGGAGACTCACGGATAGTCACCAGCATAACCGCAATCATCACGTAGGGCTTGCTCAAACTCATGGATAAAGTACCGATGCCAGCCTAAAAAGGCACCCTGTGGCATATCAGCTAAGCCGTATTAAAAAAAGGGAAGATAATGCTACCGTGCGATGAATAAAGAGTGTTTGGTTGATGTGGGTGGCCACAAAGTCGTCATACCGGGTTTTGGCACCGGGGGCTAGATATGAAGGAGTACGTGAAGGTAATGCCTGTAGGCAAATCACAGCTTTGATGTATATCTTTTTATCGCCTACAGAGAAGGCTCTCCAATTGCGACGGACTTGGAGCTTCTCTAGAGTACAGCCTCGGTTGGAACGGCTGACGAGCGTCTTTTTTGACACATAGAGGGCAAACTGGGCTAGCTGATCCAGTTGGATGGATGCAGTGACCGAAGGTGAAGCAGTATCAGCAAGTCCAGTACGCTGAATAGCGGCAATCAGGACGAGAAAAAGGAATATGCCCTTGGGAAAGAAAACCATATCTTCATATGGAGGGAAGGAAAGGAACACGTACAATATCTATAATCATGCGTCCTTTCCCCATACCCTAATCCTGGATATTCACCTAAGCCATCTGTATGCCGTACAACCTGAGATGAGTTGCCAGCTCCGGGAGTTTCGAGGATCATATCCCACGTAAGAGACGTGGGATCGTGAGACCAACTACTTAACTTAGCGCCAGCTGAAAGCATGTTACACTTACCCCCTTCCAGATGACAGGGAAGTGGGAGGGAGAGAAAGAGAATAAAATATCTGAATTTTTTTCACTCCACCTTATGCAACCAACTCACGCCACACATGAAAAGAAAACGAAGATCTAATTTCCTAGACCCGTTTGAAGAAATACAGATATGCCGTTCTCTTCATCGCCTCAATGTCTTCAGATTTGACCACCTTTTCGTCATTGAACATAACCCATGACAGGTGGTTTTGACCGGGTAATGTTTTGCGAACGAAGGCAACATAATGTCTAGCGATAGTTAGTAAACCCACAATATAGAGAAAGGAATGGATCGCTCACCCTGCATGGACAGAAGTGCCCTTGTGGCATACAATCGACCGTAATTCATAACGAGCAGGTAAGCTGTCGAGTCCAACCTGGCCATCATGAACATGTGCATCATCACTTGTACCGGCGCCTTCCTCGTCCACTGGCTCGTCAGGGTGACTGAAAACCCAATCAAGGGCCCGATTGACATCGCCATCGGTTGCAGCCAACGCTTGTCGAGCGCGGGGCGCCTCGATGCCCATATCGCCCAGTTGAGCAATTTTTGTCACGTCATGTTCAGCACCATCGGATCCACCGCTTTGTTGACCCAGGGCCACCGGTTCATCGATGTCTGAATCTTCCATGTGGGCAAACAGCCAATTCATGGCAGCTTCTGGATCCGAGTTACCAGTGGCATGGAGGGCTTTCTCACACCTGACGGCAGGGAAGCCCATGCTTAAGAGTTGATCAAGTAGCTGTGGATTCGGTTCAAATGCCGTGGATTCCTCCACTTCTGGAAGTAGCTCCTCACTAGCATCATGCTCAGCAGCCATGTAGGAGCTGAAATCCAGTGGCTTGTCATCCACAAGGACAGGGATGTCGAGCTTTGTAGGGACCCAGTTGACTAATTCAAATCGGCGAGCATTGACTGCTAATTCATAAGGCAGCGTCTTGAATGTCGACCGTTTCATAAAGCCACCCTGGCTGGCACAGGCAGGGCATGTAAGCTCAACAACTTCATCCGAAGTAAAGATGTCCAGACACTCTGACAGAGTAATTGACTCATACTGACTTCCGGTCTCGTCCGAGGTAGTGGTGCGACGTGCGGGAACTGCAACAGAGATGTTGTCTTGCTCATCCACTCGATAGCGGACTTTTTTACAATGCAAACACTGGAGACGCTGCTCAACTAGGAAACGGAATAGCTGCACTGGATTATTCCGCCCACCAGAGTGCTTGGACAGGCTGATTAACTTGAACAGGTGGAGAAGGAATTCAAATGCGTCCTGCTGTCTCATGGTTGCAAATTCTTCGTGGCCCTGCCCGACCAGGTACTTGAACATGGTCGGCGCTAAACCCTTTTGATGGGCAGCTTCTGCATCCGGAGACGAAAGAAGGCGGGTGTCGGGTCGGGAGTATCGTCCAGAGAGGATTCCATCCGCGAGTTTTCGTAATTGAGTCTCTAGGTCTTGCGCTGGTGCTTGACAAAGTGGTGGTTCTTCAGACGGCTGATAGTATCGCTCACAAAATCCGTCCACGGAGAAGATGCATTGCACGACGCTGGACAGATAACAGCTGTTCCCAAGGTTGGCCAGACCTGTAAAGCCGGGCCCAAAAACAGGGGTCAGTTCCCGGCCATCCTCAGTCTTCATTGAGAATTCCCATAGTAGGTTGTGTTCAACCTGCATCTCCATAAGGCTCTTCTCAGTCTTTTCACGCCCGGCCAGATAAATTCCCCAATGCGCAAGATGCGAGGCCAGCTCTGGGTCCACTCTTTCCTCATTGCACTTATAGCAGTAGACGTCAGCCGAGCCCTCTGCTGTGATGGAGCCTAGCTTGACGGCAACCGCATGTGATGTTGAGTCGGCGTGAGTAAGACCATGTGAATTTCCCCGACTGCCACCGAACTGACTTCGTCCACAAGCTGTATTCCCGCATTCCAAACACAGCCAGAGGTTCTCGGACAGATCGCACTCTGTACAATGGCTTGAATCTAGCGCCCAATTAGTACCGCAGTTAAAGTACTGGTGTGAGTCGTAAATACCTTTGGATGCGGCATGTTCAGACTCTTGTTGAACTAGGCAAAGTGTATGCTCGCAAGGAACAAATTCTTGCTCCCAGGCCTTGATCTCTTCTCTCTTGGCAAAGGTCATTGCGGTCATAATACCTTCAATTACCACAGGTAGATTGCCAATGCTCTTATCGACATCGTGCTGAGAGCATTCATAGCATACCACCGCGGTAGCAATATCATACCTATCCTCTTCTGTCTCGGCGGCGATGGCAAGCTTGGAAATTTTCGGCGGAGGCTCGTCGCGCTATCATTTTGAGGCATTAGCATCATTGATCTCGAACCAGAAATGTGATTGGAGGTCTTACCTGGACCTTTTTGGGAGTTCTCCGGATATTAAGAGCTAGGGAGTGACCGAACCGCTTGTAATGGAGTAGAGCATGGTCCCTATCACCGGAACATCCACCATTAAAACAATGCAGACAGACGTTGAGACCACTTTCGTCATCCTTTTGAGTTGAGAGTCAGACCAACTGTGGGGTACACAGAGCAGGAAGCAAAACCACATACGATAGAATCAAAGCACTGGGTGCAATCATCTCGATATACAGCCTGAGAAGGCCCCGGTGGAATCAGATCTGCGGCACAAGATAAACTGTCAGTTCAGTGCGTTATGATTCATATATAGTATTGTCACCAACCCGCGGCACTGGCATGAAAGCAAGAGGCCATATTCAGAAGGTAAATCTGTAGCTCAGACTCTGAAAGCACCTGTTAGAAATTGAGTAGGCAGGGATGACGAGAAAAGGATTCCCGATGCGGCAGATCAAGGCAGTTCTCGGATGCGTGGGGTAAGCTGGGAATTAGGCCTGAGGCACCGAGGGTCATGTGGTGGGGTTCAGCCACTTAACGCGTTATTTTTCTCAACACGCGTCGTGCGTCGTGCACCTTTCACCCAAGCCAACCCCAACTTGCTCTACAAGTCTGCACGTCCTTTCTTCCATATTCGATTATTTCCCAATCTCTCATAGCCTATCGGATTCCATATCTTTCGAACCGTGTTTTTACCTCCATCGCAAGTCATAACATCATGGCTTCTGATGCAGCATCCCAGGTCACTGTTGGGGCTCTCAGGTTTGATTTCCAACAAGCTCCCTAACAAACTTTATTCTAATCATACCATACACAGTGCCATCTTCGATGAGACTAAACCCCAGGTCCGGGAACCCATTGTTCAGTGCGTCCAAATCAAGGCGTTGCCACCTCAGCCAAACCATCCAGACCGATACCGGGCTGTTTTCAGCGACATTGCGAATTATGTCCAAACAATGCTTGCAACCCGTATGTTAACTTGATCCTCGTACTTTATTCGCACACTTGGGGTAACTGACCGACCTAAAAGAAGCGAACCATGTGGTGACAGATGGTTCCCTCAAAAAGGGTTCTTTTGTACGACTGAAGTCATTCCAATCGAACTCTGTCAAGGGAAAAAAGTGAGTTTATTTGGGATGTCTCACTGGACCATACTTATCGATTGCAGAATTCTCATCATCTTGGACCTTGAAGTTCTGAAGGAACTGGGCGAGGCTGATAAAATCGGTGAACCCAAGCCCCTCGAGGTGAAAGGCGAGGAAGAAGAAGTCAACCAACCGACAACAATCTCCAGCAATGGATTTTATGGCTCCAAGATGGAGGGCGCGCAGGCTCAACCCGCCAGCCGGGCCCAGCCCACGCGACCCTCTGCGGCTGCCTCTGCCCATGCCACAATCTATCCCATCGAAGCTATCTCTCCGTATTCCAACAAATGGACGATGAAAGCGCGATGCACTAGCAAGTCCAATATCAAGACATGGCACAACAAGAATGGCGAGGGGAAACTGTTTAGTGTCAATTTATTGGACGACAGTGGTGAAATTCGTGCCACTGGATTCAACGATCAGTGTGATGCCCTTTATGATCTCTTCCAGGAGGGAAGTGTTTATTACATCTCGAGTCCTTGCCGTGTACAAATTGCCAAGAAGCAATTCACGAATCTCAACAACGACTATGAGCTTACTTTTGAGAGAGATACCCTCGTCGAGAAGGTAAGTATCCTGTTCGCTTCGCTAATTCTTATGCCACCTCTCCTTACCTTTCTGTTTACTGTGCCGCTAACTCTCATACCTTGTAATAGGCAGAGGAACAAAATGATGTCCCCCAAATTCGGTTCAACTTCACCACTGTTGCTGATCTGCAGACCGTCGAAAAGGACACGACCACAGATGTCATTGGCGTGCTAAAGGATGTCGGTGAAACATCTCAGATTGTGTCAAAGAGCACCGGCAAGCCATACGACAAGCGCGAGCTTACGCTGGTAGATAACACAGGATTTTCTGTTCGCTTGACAATCTGGGGCGCAACCGCGAATAATTTTGGTGTGGCGCCCGAGTCGATTGTCGCGTTCAAGGGAGTCAAGGTTTCAGACTTTGGTGGAAGGAGCCTGAGTCTTTTGAGTTCGGGCTCAATGACTGTCGACCCTGACATTGGCGAGGCTCATCGGCTCCGAGGCTGGTACGACGCCCAAGGCAGGTCGGAAAACTTTACTTCCCATGCTTCATTGTCCAATGCTACAAATTCATCCACGAAGACCGACAAATTCAAAACAGTTGCACAGGTTCGGGAGGAACAATTGGGCATGTCTGAACAGCCGGATTACTTCTCCCTGAAAGCCACTGTGATCTACATCAAGCAGGACTCTACCTGGTGCTACCCTGCCTGCCTCTCTGAGAACTGCAACAAGAAGGTAACAGAGCTTGACCCCGGCCAATGGCGCTGTGAAATGTGTGACAAAACCTACCCTAAGCCCGAGTATCGTTTCATTATGCCTATTAGTGTCAGCGATCACACTGGCCAGCTTTGGCTCAGTTGTTTTGATGACACCGGAAGAAAGATTATGGGAACCTCGGCCGATGAATTGATGCAGCTTAGTGAAAATGACCCTGTCGCCTGTGGTGAAGTTTTCCAAAATGCCAATTGCCAGACATGGAGCTTCAGGTGCCGAGCGAAGATTGACAACTTCGGTGAACAGCAACGGTAAGAACGGCCATGAATATTTGGACTGCGCGGACCTTGTGCTAATTGTGTCTCTAGTGTTCGATACCAGGTCTCATCTTCCCAGGCCATCAATTACTCTGAAGAAGCCTCTCGCCTTGCCAATATCATCAACTCCTACAGCATTGAGTAGATGAAGATGGAAGACAGGGGCATTACCCTATACCCGAATATCTTTATCTGATGCTAGTATGCACTAGAACCTCATTTGTTTAAATGTATTTCTTTTCCCCCATGCTGTTCAGAATACTATGATCTCACTAGTAGTCTACCTTTTCTTTTTCTATTTCTGTGCTCTCCTCCGACCCAAGATTTCGTGCCAGATACATGTAGAGGAAGAACCACAGTCGCGGTAACATTATAGATGCGGTGAGAAACACTTGTCCTAATTGAGAAGGCGGTATATACCCCCATTACCTATGTGGGTAGTTTGGTAGGCGGAGAATACTGGCAATAGTCAATAAGTTTTTTTTTTTTCCTCTCGTCCCGTCTGCCGGTTCAATCACAGCCAGAGAATTCAGATTTGCATTTGAATTGCTCTTTTTTCGTTATTATTCTTCAAAAATTTCCACACCCTAACACAGAAAATCAGTCATGGGCAAACGCCATCATGACTCAACGGAGCAGCGACCGAAGAAGAAGTCGAAGTCCGAGAAGCCCGCAAAAGCTCCTGAAGACAATGAAAACGGAGACGAGAAGACAACAAAGAAAACATCGTATTCTGAAGCCCCCGCTCTCTCCAAGCTTCCTCAATCGGAGATTGAAACCTACATGACCGAAAAGATTATCAAAATCACTGATCCTCTAGCCGGTGCGCCCAAGTTCCGTCCACTCCTTTCGTTTGACTACTTGCCAGAATGCGACACTGCCCTGTACTCTCAACTGAAGGCTTTCCCCGCACCCACGCCGATTCAATCTACCACCTGGCCGCTTCTGTTTGCTGGCCGTGATGTGATTGGCATTGCGGAGACTGGAAGTGGCAAAACCTTGGGTTTTGGCTTGCCATGTCTGAAGAAATTGATCGATTCCAAGTCAAGCAAGAAGCCCTACCACCCAAGGGCAGTGATCATCTCACCAACTCGAGAGCTTGCAATGCAGATCTATGACCAGCTCGTCAAGTTTGCCGGCTCCGAGAAGACCACAGTAACATGTATCTACGGAGGTGTAGGCAAGGATGAACAGCGTCACGCCCTTCAGAAGGCTGCCATCGTCGTTGCCACGCCTGGTCGTTTAAAGGATCTGCAGAACGACGGCTCTGTGAACCTTGGCAAGGTCAATTACCTCGTCTTGGATGAGGCAGATCGCATGCTTGACAAGGGTTTCGAGCAGGACATCAAGGATATCATCCAGCCAATGCCCGTCTCTAGGAGACAGACAGTCATGTTCACAGCAACATGGCCCCGGTCAATTCAAAACCTTGCAGCAACATTCATGAACTCCCCCGTGACTGTTACCATTGGAGGAGACCCGTCCGCGGATCCTCGTGCCAACACGAGAATCAAGCAAGTCGTTGAAGTTGTTGATCCCCGAGACAAGGAAGGCCGACTTATTCAGCTACTCAGCCAATCTCAAAAGAGCCAATCGCCCGAGAAGGTCTTGGTGTTCTGTCTCTACAAGAAGGAGGCCATGCGAGTGGAGAACCTTATCAGAAACAAAGGATTCAAAGTCGCTGGTATCCACGGTGATTTGAACCAGTCTGACAGATTCCGCAACCTTGATGCTTTCAAGAAGGGCACTGCCACTGTTCTTGTGGCAACCGATGTGGCGGCGCGTGGTCTTGATATCCCAGCCGTGAAGCTGGTCATTAACGTCACCTTCCCCCTGACCGTTGAAGACTACGTGCACCGGATTGGAAGAACTGGTCGTGCTGGGGCCGAGGGTCATGCTATCACCATGTTTACTGAAACTGACAAGGGACTGTCTGGCGGGTACGTTACTCACATCTCCATTAAAATCGAAACATCTTTCCAGTGCTGTGCTAATTTTGAGCAGATTGATCAATGTTCTTAAGGCCGCCAAGCAAGACGTTCCAGAAGATCTGCTGAAGTTTGGAACCACTGTCAAGAAGAAGCAGCACGATTCATACGGCGCTTTCTATAAGGACATTGGTACAGACAAAGCGGCGACGAAGATCACTTTTGACGATTGATTGCTCTACTGCCTCTTGTCTTTCCCGCGTGAGGATACTCTGTCACGAATTCTTGTCAACTGGCTCATCAAATATTCCTTTTCAATGTAGAATCTATCATTTTTGTCAGGCGTTAGGAACAAAAACAAATAGAAGCGATATATCAGAAACAGTATCACTTACATCACGAGAACATAGGTGCCACTAAAGGCACACGCTCGGAAAAATCCCAGTCTTGAGTTTTCTAGTGTTTGTTGGGTCATGACCACACTGGCTAAAGCTCCGATGATGAAGCTAGCAGGTCGGATGGCTACTTCGCTTGCGGGGAGATGTTCTCCATGCCGATGGAGGTACGACGTGATGAAGTTGAAACTCCAAAGAGTCCGAACAGCCATGTTCACGATGTTAGCCAGGACCAGCCCGTAAGCGCCCAGGTTCCCTAGCTCAAGGAACATGTAGGCCGCTACAGCATAACAGGCGGAAAAGACACCCATCCACCCTGTTTGTCGCCGTATCTCGCGAGGATTGGCTGCAGATGATACAAACGCTTCGGTGATTCCATTGAGTGCCAGAAATGGAATATAGTAGCAGTAGACAGAAAGCAGATTGCCAACTTTCGGGGAAGCCCACTGGCGACCTCCTAGGATATGCAGCAACTGCGGGACCATCATGGGCCCCAACGGGAAAATGAGGACTGAAAGCAGCTGGTAGGCGTGCAGAATGTCTACCAGATGATTTTTGGCAGTGCGGATATGCATGCCACTCAGCTTCCCGCTCTCATTTGGGCCCATGAGGGTTGAGAATAGGTTCCGGCTGCTCTCCTCCAGTGGTTGAAAGATGATACGTGCAACAAGGCCACCGTAATTTGACGCAAGAGAGTATATGCCTTGGTCTTCTAGCCCTGAAAGGGCTGCGAGAAGCATGGTGTCGCCTTGTGTGAGCAAATGTTTCACCAGTGATTGGAAAAATACATTAGCAGCAAGTGACGTTAATTGGCGTGAGAAGAGTCCCAGGATGTAGTTTGACTGATCACTGTTGCTCATTAACAAACTGCTCAAAGTGTGATTTTGGACGAGGCGAATTTTGCCTTACCTGGATTGCACGCGTGTTAACAAGAAAGAGAATTGCTTATTGTCTGGTCCCTTCAGTAAAAGCAAGGAATAGCCAAAAAGAAGCGCAAACGAGTATACAAGGTGACCTAGAGCAAATGGGATCACACCGAGGTTATAGTTGGCCCGAGTGCCATATATAAAGGCAGCAGATGTTACAGCACTCCTAAGAAATGCTGCTGGCATCTCCGCGGCAGCACGCTTCTCATACAGCATATGTTGTTGCACCACCGCAAAAAACGGCTCGATGCTGAGCTCTATAAGAGCTGCAAGGCCGGTGATTGCCACGCTGAGGCGGAAAAAAGCGATATTTGAAGCTTCATCTGACACAAAGCACTGATATAGTATGGTGAAAAAGAGAGTTGCGGGAACACCAAGGGCAAGACTCAAATAAGACACATTCACCACTGCCTGAGATGCCATACACTGCGTGTCTAATGATGCATCTTTTGCTTGACCGTGATTGTTGCTCTTGGATAAAGATGACACAGGCTGTCTTTGAATGGCCATTCGAATGCTCTCTCTTGAAAAATACAGGATTGAAACTTGAAAGAGCTCGAGCTGGGCTGCTATCCCCAGTACAGTCGGTGAAAGAGTGCGCAGAATCAGCTGGTTTGAGGCAAAGGTGAAGATCCTGGATGCTAATTGAATCATGATTAAGAATGTTGTGCCTGTCGCGGACGAAGCCAGGATCTTGCCCATACGGGCATCACCGGGTTTCGCCATGTATCTGGCGAGATCCAGTCAAACTAGGAAGATGAAATTTATCAGAAAGATGTGGGAAAGGAGTGTTCGTAAGGGATGAAAAGCCGTGAAAGCGGAGTGGGGGGGCTCCACGGTACCTTGACAGGCACTCCAGGAGTGCAGGAGCTTGTCTCCGTACTATTTATTGGCTTCTAGGCATTTTCAGCTACAATCAGGTTCTACAAATGTACAGCTGGATTATTTTAGGGGACACGTATATTGTGGATCTATTCCATGGATATTCCTTTAACTCATGTGTAAAAAGCCCTATGGCAAAAGAAAACCTCCGTGCAACAAATCACCATTTTCTTCCACGAGGTGACAGGAGCCACTGGCCACAACAGTCAACATAGGAACAGGTTGAAATACATTGGGATGTCAGCAATCAACCCAATAAGGATATGTTTTCAGGAGTCACCATCCTGCACTATTGATCAAGTTGGCTCTAGAATGGTGGCAGATAGAATGGATAACCGCCATTCTTAGCCTTGAAAACACTCAGAAGGAAGCTGTATGTTCCAAAAAGGACGGCTGCCCAGATCAAGACGGCTAGCTGTTGACCTTTGACATCTTCCATGCGAGGAACCTTCAGGGCAAGTGCGATTGTAGCGAAGGATAGGACAGCATCTGGAGAAGCGGTTAGAATCAATGAAGCTGCACACGCGGAGAGGCCAAATTGAAGACAGAACAAGACTTGTCACACTTACAGATAGCAGCCACAATTTGGGTCTCCATCCCGAACTGATTCTGGAAACCGCCGGCAAAGTAGCTAATGCCACCTCGTCCATCACCTGCAACATATGGAACCTTCCGAATGTGATTGAACATTTGACCACTCGTAAACAGCAGAATGGCGATCAGGCTGATTGCAGCCCACAGGTTCCGGTTCTGCACAATTGGTAGCACATATGGGTACAGTACCGCAGAGAGGGTGACAGAAGCCATCAGGATGGTAATAGTTGTCACAATGCGCATGTAGTTAATAGGTCGAACGAGATGGGGCTTGGGGCCGTCGGGAAGTTGACGTTCAATCCAGGAATAGATCTGGTCGGCTGAGATCGGGCTGTTGAAGTTGGACACGTCAGTGGGAAAAGATTCCAGGGACCTAGAGTTTAACGACTTACCCGGTGAAATCAAATCGGAGAGGGTCTCCTTCCACCTTGGCAAATGGACCGATGGTTGGAGGGAACACAAGCAACACAGGCGCAGTTTGGAGCATGAGCTGCTTGGGTCAGTCACTGTTGCACGATCCATAGGTTCCAGTCAAATTGCCTACCTTTTGGAAGACTGCCTTTCCATTATCAAAGTCAAGTGTTCCATAGACCACCTTGAGGTCATCGGGCTTGGTACCCTTATTCCAGCTTCGGGCGATCAAATCCCATTCTGGTTCAAAGTCACGGCACAGAAGACAGCCGAAACGGGCATCTGTGGCAGTTAAAATAACCACAGCAAAATAATCTCGAGGTTCTGAGGTCAATTCCTCATACGATGCGCTGTCCAGATCGACAGGCCCCGAGCGAGACAGGGATTGATATCTTGCAAACTTGTCCGGGGTTGACTTTGCGGACAGTACGCCGGACACGACCGAAAGAAGCAGGAAAAGGGCCGTCCAGAGCTTCATGTTGACATGACAAGGAGCTGGACAGCTTTATACAAGGTGAGTCTATACTGCAATTGAGAATTTCTCGGTTGCAATTCACGATGATTGAACACGTCGAGCAGTTGAGTCCAGGTGTCCACTATCAACCTGTAAATTAACAGCTTACATAAGACACATCGGGGTAATCGCCCCAAAACACCGACGCGTCTACTCTTGCGTGGACCTCGTTACTTTTGGTATAGCACCACACATAACTTATTCAGCTTTATTGGGCTTAATTGGCCGTATTCTTCTTATTTCTGTCTTCATTTTCTTTTCTGTCTTACCCTGGTATTCTCGTCATGGCAATGGCTCAAGGAGCATCTGTCGATGTATGTGTGGATGCCATGAACTCAAGAGGACATTCAAGAAATGCTAACTTGTTTATGTAGTACGAGATGTCCATGAGGACTGTGCATCTGGAGAAGGAGTATCAGAAACGCCTGTCAGACTCTGCGCGTCTTCTGGAAGGCGAGAGAGATCGTGTGCGACGCATGGAGCACTTGTTCTTAGAATTCGAAAACGAAGCTCTCCGATCGCAGTTAGATGAAGCGAACGAACACCTCCTGCGGTTCACCAACGCTGATTCCGAGGCCTGTGTTCAACTTCAGGAAGCCTGCCGGGAAATTGATCGCTTGGAACGTCACGCGCAAACTTCGTTGAGCGAGATAGACCGACTCAGAGTAAGCTCCAACCCTCTTGCTGGATAATCTCGTGGAATTTGTCCCATTGACAGTAACAGGAAGAACTCGCCAGCTGGAAGCATACTTCGACCAGCTACAACGCAATTTTTGCTGAGAAGGTTCGCCTTTCCAAAGACCTTGCAGGCCTACAAACAGAAATGGAGCGGCTCAAGGCCCAAAGCTCATCACATCAGGCTATGGTTGCCGAAAAACATGACATGGAACGGCAGCTGAATTCTCTGGAGATTCAACTTGATAACGAAAAACATGCCCACGAACGCACTCAGGCTAAGGGATCGCAGCAAACAGCGGAGATAACCAAACTATCTGCACGGGTGGATGAGTTACGAAATGAACTAGCGGGGGAATCGCGAGCAAAACAACAGCAAGAACTGGACAAACGGCGACAGAGTTCAGAATTTGACAGCCAGCGCGCATTACTTGAGGGGAAGATTGATTCGCTAAAACAGCAATTACGATCGACCAAGGACAAGCTACAGGAAGCTCAGAATGAATTATTGCAGCGACGCAACGGCAAAGTGGACAGAGGAGATGACTCGGAACCACGCTCTCGAACTATCCCACTCCAGCGCCCTGGACCCAGTGGTCATGTTGGGGTCACGATTGCAACTCCTGGCGCCGTTCGAGTCCAAGAGAAGATGAAAAGAGACTCGGCCTTACCTGGTGACAAATCGGCATTCTCTATTACTCCCTTCTTGAACCGCACAGGTGCACCGGCAGATTCCCCATTGAGTTCAGTGGCAGACGAAGATGACATGCGTGAAGATGCCGATACCACACATGAACTACTTGGTAAAGGAAACCCCATTGGTCAGCCCAAGCGCATTGGTTCTGCCTTGCGGCGCCAATTGTCTCCAACTCAAGATCGCAACCCCATCAGTAAACCAGCGAAATCGAGGGCGCGTGATGTCTCGGATTTCAAGAAGCCAGCCAACCGCCTGGATCGCCAGATGCTGCCCGTTGATACTGATGATGAACAGCTTAGTGAACATGAGCAGGTCAAGCCGAAAAAACGCAAACTCGGTGGTCCACGAGACCGAAGTTTGGTGGAGGAAGAGGATGACGATGATGAAGGAGAGCCTCGTCAGAACAAGAAAGTTGGGCGCAAACTTGCACTAGGGGCTGGTCGTACGTCAAAGTTAGGTGGTATGCAGCAACCAAGCACGTCTAATGGCGAGCGACTGCAACGAGGTCTTGGATTCGGTGCACCTATGGGATTTTCTCCGTTGAAACGGGACCGCAAGCGACTCTGATGACAATTGGATTTATAATAATCATTTTCTGTCAATTCCTATGCCAGATTAGTCACATTTTAGCGCTTAATTCGACCGTCTCTTGAAATCAATGGAACGGTATTTACAAATATATCCCGTGTATATAAATAAAGTCATGCTGGGCACATCGGCGGTCCACTTTATTTTGCCGGCAGAAAGCAAAAGCTCCTTGTGAATCTCGGACCACAGAGGACTTCTCTCCCCACCTTCACGCCATGTTTGCATTATTGCCAATCGCATGGAGGCACGCTTGTCGCCCTGGTGCGTTATACCAGGCAAGGCAGGCCTCGTCGAAGCGCTGGCAGGCTCGACAACAAAAGGATCAGTTCACGAGAGAAGCAGCAGTGCAAGGGCTGAAAAGCAGAGCTGCTTTTAAATTATTGCAGGTAAACGGCGCTTATCTTATTCTCTTTTCTTAAAGCATATACCCTGACACGGACTCTGCGGTTAGATCGATGAGAAATATCGAATTTTCAAGGGTGGGCAGACAGTTGTTGACTTGGTATGCTAATCGTTTATCTCCCGGTTCGGACTGGCAATTGATCTCATTGGATTGTATAGGGCTATGCGCCAGGCTCATGGTCCCAGGTATGTTATGCCCCCATTTTGAGTAGTTGGTGTCGACATTCGAAATTAATCCCAGAAGGTGGCTGCAAACCGCACCCAACCGCACGGTCGAGTCCTCGGTGTCGATATCATCCCAGCCCAGCCACCGAAAGGAGTGTCTACAATCCAGGGCAATTTCCTCGCACCCGAAATTCAAACCTACATTCGAGACTTTCTCCGCAGTCCCGACCGAGGCAGACCGCGCCAGCCCGGCCTTCAGGGCGATTCTAGTGCCAGTCTTTTGGAACCGACTCTAGATTCCGAACACCCTGACGAAAAAACCCGTGGAAGTGATAAAATACTTGAAAGAACGGTGGATGTGGTTCTAAGTGATATGTCTGCTCCCTGGTACCAGACGTCCGGATTCTGGAAACGAAGTCTAAGTGCTCCCTATAACAGGATGATGAACACCAGCGGTCTCAATTTCAGGGATCATGCTGGCAGTATGGTATGAATCCCCCTACACGTTGAGGTTGGACGTTTCTGACTCTAAGCAGGATCTCTGCCACGCGGCTTTACGCTTCAGCACAGAGGTTTTGAAAACAGGCGGTCATTTTGTCTGCAAATTCTACCAAGGCGCCGAGGACAAAGAATTGGAGCAGCAATTGAGAGATCTATTCAAAAAGGTCCATCGGCTAAAACCCGAATCATCTCGCAGCGTAAGGTTTGCCTTGTCCAATCTGAACATGCTCAGCTAAAGCAATCGGCAGGAATCCAAAGAAGCATTTTTCGTTGGTCTGGAGCGAAAACCATGAATTAAGTATGGGGTATCAGGGTCTTATAATGTGCAAATCACCTTTGAAACACTTTCCTTAGAGGATCTCGATCTCTTCATTGTCAGATGCCTCATCCCACTCAATATCCGCCAGTGCTGCTTCCGCCTTCTCGTGAACCTTTTCTATGTGTCAGTCTCCAAGTGTGTTTTTCAATGGTAATTTTGCTGACCTCTTTTAGTCCACTCAATTCCTCGACGTAGCCGGGTTCATTTAGGGCTTTTCGTACGAAATCCCAACCATGCTCGCGATATGCACTAATCACTCTCTCCGAACATGCACTACAGCTTTGGTAACTCTGACCAGTGACGGATAAGTTCTCGAATGTGGATAGGAACCCTCGAATTTGATGGGGCACAATGCCCAGAGGATGGTCATCCCTCTCGGTGCTTTTAGCCACCGGAGCTGGTGCCGCGGCGCCTTGGGGGTGCTGAAGAAGCGACACTAAAAGCTCCACGAGGAGTGCAGATGCTATGGGAGCTACTCCAGGACGGGTCACTGTACACTGTTGGTCGAGAGTTTGGTCCTTGATCGACTAGGTATATTATGGTCAGCTTTGTATCAACTTGGTCTCCCCTTCGGTCTTACGTTGGCTGGTACAACAACATCGTTGCAGAAATAGCATCCAAGTTCAAATGATGTGCTATCGCCATTCATGCCATGCCGCATGACGACGAAGGTATCAAACCCTAAGGCAGCATTCATGACGATCTTCCCTGCGGCTTTGCCCATCACGGTTGGTAGCCATCGTGATTCCCGTGTGTCCATGAGAAGAAAAATAGCATCGTGCTCATCGATCAACTTTCTAAGTGTTTCAAAGTCGTCTCTTGTAGCTTTTTCGTCCACAATGGGGTGACCCGCCATAGGTACCGACACTGCATGGCCTTCGGATTCCACTCCGGGATAAATTTCGGCTAGGGCTTCGGATGCTCTATGTGCTTTTGGGGCCCCGCCATTCAAGCAATCCGTGAAATTGAATAAAGGCTGCCGAACAGGGTTAGAAAATGAAACGGACCCATTGTCGACAAATGTGATTTTCTTCACACCCCAGCCCTAAATAACCGATAGTTAGGACAAGTACTTCCAAGCACGACCATTGAGATCCACATACCAGCAAGTTCCGAGACACATAACTACCTAGGGTGCCAGCTCCGAGCAAAAGACATTTGGTGTGTTTGATTTTCTCAAGATTGAGCGTCGGGCTAATTCGCCACTTGATGAGTTTGAGGTTAAGATCGACCGACTGGTCTGCCAATCTATAAGCGTGATAATTCTCATTAGCCGAGTACGAGGTGAGAAACATCGTGAGAGTGGCCTACCTTTTAGGATCCATGTAATCCGTGAGGTTAACATTTCTCCCTGACAATTTTCCTGCTGGGTTGCGCTCCCATCCGGTTACCTTTGGTAACGGCGAAAGTTCTTTCATCGGTGCTTTCGGTAGTTGAACTTCTTGTTTTTCGCTTGATCTCAGTTGAATGACCATGCTGCGGCCCTGTTCACGTTTCGAGTGCACGTCACGATACCGTAGGATTTGTACTCGGTTGAGGCCCCATCGCTGCCTGACCAAAACCAGTAAATTCCGTAACATCCACCCCGGTGCCTGTTCGTAGTTCGATGGGTCTGCAAAACATACATAACGGTCTCCAGCGGCCGTGTCGTTGAAGAACCCATTTTCGTATTCTGAAAGTGACGCTATTTGCCAGTTGCTGTCCAGCTCGGTGTCCTCGATATCAGTATTTTCTGTGGAGGCATGGCCATTGTCCTTTTTGGACTTCCGAGCTAGAAAGAACCCTCTTTGCCGATGATCCACAGCATAGGACCAAGTCTCCACGGCTTCCACGAGGGTAGTGCTTTCACGCGGGGATAGGTACCTCCCGTTGAGAGAATCGATATTTTGGCTTTGGGGTGGCTGGGACACTTGACCAGCTGTTTCCACTGGTATCCAGGAGGGGTCGGAGTGGATTGCCGGAAAAGCAAACCAGTAATGAAATTTGTATTTCTTGAGGTCGGCAAACGACACGATAATGAAGCTGGCCAGCAATGACGGACATGAGAAGATTGTTCCGTCATGGATTGCATCCCAAACCTTGAAAACCCTATCAGTAAGTTAACAAGAGGCTGGTAAGTCGTATCCTTACCGTCTGTCCAGCTTGGTGAAGCAGCTGGGGCCTGTCCACGTTTCGATATTCTTCGACTGTGTTGACATTTTTGATCATGCCTTCGGCTCTGTAATAGCCAGCGGGTCCTCTAGGTGACTTGTCAATGATGGGAAAGTTGAAATACACCTTTCATCCGATCTTACTCGCTGCCAGTGAGGGCATTGCCGTGTATTTGAATCCGACATGATGCGGCCTCGGGATCCGAGGGGCGGATCTCATATAGGCCCAGCACGGCCCGGGCGGAGTCATCTAGCTTGTCATGGTTGATCTTGTGGGAGGCCAGGGATGTATAAAAGGGCAGTTCAATATCGGAAGCAAATGGCGTGTACTGCATCTTGAGCAAGAGTGAGGAAAAAGGTTATGGGTGATGTCAATGCGGGCGGGGAAGGTCTATAAATCTTATATCTATACATACCCGTGGACCATGACCTCGTCAGCTGACTCTATCCCATGCCCCGGTGACTACTGCCCAATATGTCCTTGGATTTATCATGGATCCTTGATATTCTTTGTAGATACCCAACGTTCTCCTATCAGGCTCGATAAGATCATGGCTTGAACAGCCCCACTACTTTCGCGTTTCTTTCTTTTCTTTCCCCTCTACTTTCTACTTTCTACTTTACACTCTATTTTCTCTACCCCCTCTACCTGAAAGAAGAAGAAGAAAAAAATGCTCGTTGGATTATGTGGAGGTCAGAAGATACATCCTGGAACTCACCGTGCGAAGAACTAACGAATCATCAGGCATATGTGCTGGCAAGCATGCGATTGCCGAGTACCTAATTCAACACCAAGGGTTCCAGCTTCTTGAACTTACCAGCAAACCGCCCCAGATTACCGAGCCAGAGAATGACCTGCGACTACAAGCTTCAGAGATCAGAAAGAAAGGGGATGCCCAACCAGAGCATATGTTTGAGAATGCTGATATTCTCCTCGACTTTGCTACCAAAAGATGGCAAGAACGTTGGATTACTACAGATATTGCAGATGCAAATACTCTAGATCGGTTCCTGTTGCGCCCATTCTTCTTACTCGTGAGCGTTGACGCCCCGGTCAGCCTTCGATGGAAACGATTTGCGGACAGGTTCGTGGCAATACTGTTCATGATCTCAGCCTAGGGACTGACTGGGTCACCCAAAAGGTGCTGGAGAAGACAGCTAGACCCGCCCGATCTCGAAAAGTTTGTTCTCTGGAACGACCATAACTTGTACGACAAGGACGTTGGGCGTGTTTACTTGACCGACAAAGCACAAGTACGCTTGTTCAACTCATCGTCATCCCTTGAAGAGCTACACTCGGCCCTACAAACTCTCGACCTGGCCGATGAAGAGCGGTTGCGACCAAATTGGGATCAATATTTCATGCAGCTGGCCTCTCTGGCTGCCCAAAGAAGCAATTGCATGAAAAGAAGAGTAGGATGTGTGCTGGTTCGAGAACGCCGTGTCATTAGTACTGGGTACAATGGAACTCCGCGCCATCTCCAAAACTGCAACCAAGGTGGATGTATGATCGAGGCTAGAGCCAAGTGACTTTGATGGTTTTATTGTTCATCACACTGACTTGGACACGCTATTTAGGCCCTCGGTGCAACCGCGGAGATGGAGGCGGAGTTGGCCTCTCAACATGCCTTTGCCTACACGCGGAAGAAAACGCGTTGTTGGAAGCAGGCAGAGAGCGCATTCGAGAGGGCGCTATCCTTTACTGTGATACGTACGTTCAATTTACGCTTGGTACGCGCCCTAGGAGGAAAATCTCACTGTTGATCACAGATGCCCCTGCTTGACATGTACTGTTAAGATAGCCCAAGTCGGCATATCTGAAGTTGTTTACTCGCAAGGATACAACATGGACAAAGATGTAAGCTTTTTATCTGCCAGTGTTGCACTTTAACTAAGACCATCCAGAGTGCTGCCATCTTGCAAGAGGCAGGTGTTCGCCTACGGCAATTCCACCCGGTAGCTAATCCTAAAACCCAGTCTCTAGTGAATTTATGTGGTATAGCTGACCCTATCACAGCCCTCGAATGGTCTTGTTTATTTACAGGAGTTTGACAGACTAGCCACAGATGGAAACTGACCCCAGACGTGGCGCAAGACTTGCACAGCTCAAGCAAAGATAGACAAAGATTTGCTTCAAAAGTACAAATCACCTAAAGAAGTACCCAGACAAATGGACTTATTGAGAGTGGATATGTATCGGCCCGGGACATAAAAAGTACCTAAGTTTACCTGCGATAGGTGATAGATAGGAAGAGTGGGGAGGTACCGGGATGTACCTTTAATCGCATCAGTTCAGCCGGCAGAAAAAAGAAAAGTATGACTCAGCGCGCGAATTTTGGCGGGGCCCTCGAGCAGCCCCTCGAAGGAGATGTTCTTCCATTCTTTGATCCGGGAGTTGAACCTTTTCAATCATCCGTTCTACCTGCAGCTTTACCTCAGCCTTGTGGTTTGAGACATTGAAGCCATGCCTACTGTACACCTACTGGACTACGTTGCGGGAAACATCCGTTCCTTGGTCAATGCGATCAACCAAGTTGGATACGATGTTGAATGGGTCAGATCACCAGAGGATGTGAAAAATGCAGATGTTAGTCAATTGGCCAATGGCGATTCTACCCATGCCTTAGCCATAACGTGAGGTTGCTAACAAGATCACACTCAAGAAACTGATCCTCCCCGGTGTTGGCCACTTTGGCCACTGTCTCTCTCAATTGGACAAAGGTGGATTTTTAGAGCCCATCCGACAGCATATTGAAGCTGGAAAGCCCTTCATGGGAATCTGTGTTGGTCTGCAAGCCCTTTTCCAGGGCTCCGAGGAAGACAGCGACGTCCCGGGACTTGGCGTGATTCCCACTCGCATTCAAAAGTTTAACGATAGTTCCAAGAGTGTTCCGCACATTGGATGGAATTCGGCGATGAATACTGGGTCTGATAACGCGAAGGTGCAAAGCTTTTATGGCCTGAGGCCAACTAGCAAGTACTACTACGTCCACTCTTATGCGGCTCCTTACAAGCCGGGTGCCCTGGAAAGTGAAGGCTGGTCCGTGGCCACGGCCACCTATGGAGAAGAGGAGTTTATTGGAGCTATCAGCCGTGGCAACATCTTTGGCACACAGTTCCACCCGGAGAAGAGTGGTTTGGCCGGCCTTCGCGCCATTCGTTCATTTTTGAATGGCGACCAATTTCAGTC
>ERZ1673737.1590-NODE-1590-length-21297-cov-40.028105_pt1 | contig 21297 bp, 16 predicted proteins | sample MGYA00580211_ERZ1673737 | MGnify/ENA primary metagenome ERZ1673737 (study PRJEB41218, sample SAMN15661789) | gut metagenome | host: Homo sapiens | place: Canada: London | collected 2015-08-20/2019-03-30 | study: EMG produced TPA metagenomics assembly of... | reverse complement strand
AGATTGTTGCTGCACATCTGCAAGAGATATGCCATGCGTTGCAGTTCTTTCAAGTCGAGGTGTAGGCAATAGCCGTCCAGTGCCATCTTGCGGATATAGGCACTCAGGCTTCGGATGCCCATGCTGAGCATCTTTTCATAGATACGGTTCTTTTCTGTTTTGCTCAAGCGCAGGATGATGGTTTCATCCCGCTTTTCTTTCATCGTGCATCACCATCCTTATCATAATAGCTGCGGAACGGTTTGACAGGCTCCGGCTGATTGGTCTTTTCCCCCAGTGCAGCCAGCACAGACGGACGAGTTGCAGGTGTTTCGGTTTCCTCGGTTTCTTCGGGAGCATCCTGCGAGGAACTGCGGTCACGGTCGATGTTCAGCAAGGCGTTCAATTCAGCAAGGCGGGCAGACTTTTCGGCCAGTTCTTCCTCCTGTGCAAAGGGCTTTGCCACTTCGACCTCTGCGGCCTGCTTCTGCCGTTCAAGGTTTTGCAGAGCATTTTCGGCATCTGCGATACGGTCAGCGAAATTGTCGATGGCATTGTCCAGACGAGTGATATTGCCGCGCGCATCATCGCCCAGCGACACCGGGTAACTCAACTCTGCCCGGAGTACGGCCTGATGCTCATTTTTGAAGCTGTCGAATCGAATGTTCAGTTCAAAGCCACGGTAGGTGCCCAGCAGCATCATATCAGCATTGGGCATCTCCTGCCGAGCCAGCAGCAGCCGTTCGCCGGCAGCCTTTTTGTCATCGTACACCATGCCCTTGATGGTCATGCCGCAGAAGTTTTCTTTGTCCTGCGGGTGTGCTGCTGCAATCTGTGAATCCTGTTGTAAAGCAGCAATGCGGGTTTTCTGTTTCTGGATCTCCTCCGGGAAAGTTTTGAGCAGCTTATCCTCCAGACGATATTTCTGATTCTGGAAGTCACCGCGCAGAACTTTCAATTTTGCCACCTGCACGTCCAAGTCCATCTTTTCCCGGATGCGAGGGTCGCCTGCACACAGAGCCTTGATTTCTGCGTAAGACAGAGCTTGTTCATCAATATCATCGCAGGAGCGCATGGGAGATTTGCTCGTCATAATCTGAGAAATGAACTTCTGCTTATTCTCAAGGGTTTGATAGAGGTAGGCGTCAAATGTCGATTCCGTGACGTAATTATAGACGTACACTTGTTTGTTTTGATTGCCTTGACGGATGATTCTGCCGTTGCGCTGGGTCATATCAGACGGACGCCAGCCTACATCCAGATGATGCACCGCTACGAGCAGCGTCTGGACGTTGGTTCCTGCTCCCATTTTGGCCGTGCTTCCCAGCAGCACACGCACCTGTCCGCTGCGTACCTTGGAGAAAAGTTCTGCTTTCTTGTTCTCTGTATCTGCGTTGTGGATGAACTCAATCTCCTGTTCGGGCACACCAGCATTGAGCAGCTTGGAGCGGATATCATCATAGACGTTGAACGAACCGTCCCCCTTGGGAGTAGACATATCGCAGAAAATCAACTGGGTCAGCTTCTGCTCCTTGGTGTCGTTCCAGATGCGCAGGACGTTGTTGACGCAGGCATTTAACTTGCTGTTGGGGTCATCGGGCAGAGCGGAATTCATCAACCGCTGGTCAAGACCGATTTTGCGGCCATCCGACGTGATTTTCAACATATTATCCACAGAGGGGTCAACAGAACCGCTGTGGACTTCGGCTGCACGTTCGCTCAACGCCTGCACCATATCCTGTTGGATTTCCGAAGGTTTGACCACCACCGTCTCAAATTTTGCATCAGGCACTGGGAGATGAAGCTGGTCGCTGGTCTTGATATCTGCTGCTTCTTTGAACATCGCCATCAGTTCAGGCAAGTTGAAGAACTTTGCAAAACGAGTGCGCGCACGGTATCCGGTGCCTTCGGGCGCAAGTTCAATGGCCGTGGTCGTCTCACCGAAGGTGGATGCCCACGCATCAAAATGGGTCAACCCTTTCTGCTGCAAGGTGTTGTACTGGAGGTAGCGCATGAGGGTGTACATCTCGGTCATACTGTTGCTCAGGGGTGTACCCGTTGCAAAAATCACGCCACGGCCACCGGTGATTTCATCCAGATAGCGACACTTGCCGAACATATCGCTGGATTTTTGTGCCTCGCTCGTACTCAAACCTGCGACATTACGCATTTTCGTGTACAAGTAGAGGTTCTTAAACGCTTGGCTCTCATCCACAAACAACCTGTCTACGCCCAATTGTTCAAATGTGACCACATCATCCTTGCGGTCGGTGGTCTGCAGCTTCTCCAATTTCTGCTTCAGAGTTTTGCGCAGCTTTTCCAGCTGTTTCACGGTGAAATGCTCTCCGGCCTGCTCTTTTGCTTCCTCGATGGCCTCTTCAATTTCATCCATCTGCTCCTGAATCAGCCGTTCCTGCCGCTCTGCAGACAGCGGGATTTTCTCAAATTGCGAGTGACCGATGATGACAGCATCATAGTCGCCGGTCGCAATTCTTGCACAGAATTTTTTGCGATTACCGGGTTCAAAATCTTTCTTGCTGGTGACCAACAGTTTTGCGTTGGGGTACAGGCGCAAAAACTCGCTGGCCCATTGCTCCGTCAGGTGGTTCGGCACCACAAAAAGGCTTTTCTGGCACAAGCCCAGGCGTTTCAGTTCCATAGCGGAAGCTGCCATCTCAAAGCTCTTGCCGGCACCGACTTCGTGCGCCAAAAGGGTGTTATACCCATACAGCACATGGGCAACCGCATTGCGCTGATGCTCTCGCAAATTGATCTCCGGGTTCATGCCCACAAAATGAATGTGACTACCGTCATACTCACGGGGCCGGGTGCTGTTAAAAAGTTCGTTGTACTTCTTCACCAGCAGAGTGCGCCGCTGTGGGTCTTTCCAGACCCATCCGGCAAAAGCGTCCTTGATGGCCTGCTGTTTCTGCTGGGCGAGAGTGGTTTCGTTCTGGTTCAGCACACGTTTTTCTTTGCCATCCTCCACGATGGTATCATAAACGCTGCTGTCACGCAAGTTCAGGGTATCCTCCAAAATCTTATAAGCGTTGGCTCGGCGGGTACCGTAGGTTTCAGTAGCCATAATGTCACCAAAGCCAGTAGCAGATTTATTGCTGATCCGCCATTCGGAAGTGTAAGGAGAGTAGCGAACGGTGATGGCGTTGTTGTATCGGATACGATAGGGCGGCTGAAAAGTTTCCATCATGAACTGCTGCACGATAGAGGAATCAAGCCATGTAGCACCCAGCCGCACATCAATTTCAGATGCTTCCAAATCTTTGGGCTGCGCCTTGGTCAGTGCGTCCACATTGACCTTGAACTCCGGGTGACTTTCCGCAGCAAGCTGTGCCATCCGCAGCTTATCGCGTACATTACCCGAAAGGTATTCGTCCGCTGTTTGCCAACCGGCTTCCGGGTCGTCAGCATCCGCAGCAGGGTCTTTGAAAATCACGCCGGACAATTCGGTGGTGATGCGCCCGTACTCGCCGGGTGTGCCCAGCAGTTCTGCCATATAAGGCAGATCAACCTTGCCATGCTCCCCGATGGACACTGCCAGTGCTTCACTGGGGGTATCCACGCTGGTGACAACACGCTCTGGCCGAATCGTCCGCTTGGTGAACATATCTGCTTTGGACTTGAGATTTTTATTCTCGTCCAGATTCTCCAGTGAGCAGAGCAGATAGTAGGAACTGTCATCATCGAATAGGCGGGCATTTTTCTTGTCGTTGATCAGCCCGTATTTTGCAGTAAAGGTATCGTAGGCGGCGTTCAATTTTGCTTGCGATGCCTTAATGTCCTCGTCCGGGAAGTCGTTCAGCTGCTGGTCAATCAGTTCGTTGACGATCTGCCGCAACTCCACCATACCAGCTACACGGCCTTTGGCGTTGTCGGACAGTTCGATCTGCGTCATGATAGAGTTCTCTCGGTAGTAGATCTCGCCATCAACAACCGTATAGCTAAAATTCTTCACAGTCGGGTCTGCGGGCAGCGTTTTGCGCTGTGCTTCCGCATCTGCGACGTCCGGGGCAGCAATCTCCACCGCAGTGTAATTGCCCTCGATGTGCTGCACCGCCTCGGCAAGCTGGTCTGCAAGGCTGGTGCCCTCGATGGGTACAACGGTCAGGTCGTGACCATATTGGGTGCTTTCCAGTTCCAAATTTCCCAGCACCATCTCCGGGTGGTCCGCAAAGTAGCTGTTGATAGCGATGCCATCTGCCGTCTTTCCCAGCTGCACCCATGCAGGTTCAATATCCGCAGGGCGGTCACGCTTCTGCAAAAAGATAATATCGCTGACAACATCCGTGCCTGCATTTGCCTTAAACGCATTGTTGGGCAGACGGATAGCCCCCAGCAAATCGGCTCGTTCTGCCATGTGCTTGCGGGCAGAAGAATCTTTACTGTCCAGCGTGTAACGACTGGTAACAAACGCCACCACACCGCCCGGACGCACTTGGTCGATGGCTTTCGCAAAGAAATAATTGTGGATGCTGAAGTTCAGCTTGTTATACGCTTTGTCGTTGACTTTGTAATTGCCAAACGGTACGTTGCCGACCGCTAAATCGTAGAAATCCCGCCTATCCGTGGTTTCAAATCCGGCCACTTTGATGTTGGCCTCCGGGTACAGCTTTTGGGCAATCCGGCCCGTGATACTGTCCAGTTCCACACCGTACAGACGGCTGTCAGCCATGCCAGAGGGCAGCATACCGAAAAAGTTGCCAATACCCATGGAAGGCTCCAAGATATTTCCAGACTGGAAGCCCATCTTTTCCACAGCATCATAGATGGCGCGAATTACCACCGGAGAGGTATAGTGGGCATTCAGAGTGGAAGCGCGGGCGGCGGCATACTCCTCTTCGGTGAGCAACCCTTTCAGTTGGGTGTACTCGGCAGACCAGTTTTCCTTGTTGGGGTCAAAGACATCTGCAAGACCGCCCCAGCCTACATACTGCGAAAGCACCTGCTGCTCCTCGGCGGTGGCACCGCGATGCTCCTGCTCCAAAGTGCGCAAGGTCTGGATGGCTTCAATATTGCGGGCGAATTTCTGCTTGGGGCCTCCGACACCCAAATTATCATCCGTGATGTGAAAATTTCCTGCGGCTTCCGGCATCGGTTCAGCGTTCAGGGCTTCGTCTGCGGCAGCAGCATCCGGAAAGGTCTGCCACTCGCCATTGACCTCCACAGAGATAGGCAACTTGTCCAGTTCCTCATCAGGTGTAGGTTCATCCCGCCGCAGACCGTCCTCGAATTGCTGCTTGTTGAGTACCTCGTTATCCCACGACTGCCCATGCGCGCTGGTGTCGATGCGCACATCGGTTTCGCCAACATAGCCGATTTTGCCTTCGATGGTTCGGGTGGGAAGGTCAACAACAACTTCGTCACCGACCTTGTAATCAACAGCCTTTTCAGGAGAAACGTCAATAATTTCATCCTGCTGCTGTTCATACAGTTCCCGGATATTGGGCAACCGTTCAACCCGGAAGATGGGCTGTCCGCTGTTGGTCAAGTCCATGTCCTGCAAGCTGACGGATTTGAACATGAAGTTGACGTGATCCACACGGAAATCCCGGCCATCTAGCTTGATGATGATGCCGATCGGCAGATAATCTTCCTCTCGCAGATATTTTGTCTGATGGTGGGTACCATCTCCGCCCTGTCCGGCTAGATAGATGCTGTTGCCCTCGGCCCACAGCTTCTGCGATTTTGCTACCCACTCTCTGCGCAAAAAGCCGGTCACTTTGACTTTTCCCAGCGCATTTTCCTGTGACAGCAAATTAGAACGAAAAACTTCCTTTACAGTGATTGCATCTTTGTCATAGAACAGAAAATATCCGCCCAGTTCAAAGCCAATCAGGGTATTGGGGTACTGCTCTTTCAGAGCATTGTATTCGGCAGCGGCATCACCATCCAGCATTGGGAGCTGTCGTTCCGCTTCCTGCACGGCGGCACGATGCCCTTTTTCCTTATCGGTCAGGTAGCGGTCAGACTGAATCATCAGGTCGATGTATTTCTCGACCTGTGTCCAGCTTAACGTAACCTTTTGATGATCCGGGTAGTGGTCAAATTCAAGTCCTTTTCCATCATGATTTACAAAACCGCTGCTGCCATCCAGAAAATCCTGCGAATGTCCGCCGATGCCGTACTCTTTCGCCAATGCTTTAGCGCGGAGTTTGCGGTCGGGCTGTGTCTGGTACAGTTCGATGATTCGCTGCTTGCCATCCTGAAAACCGGAACCATGCTTGCGCAGTTCATTCTCAATTTCAGCCTGCGACAAAACAAAAGCGGAGGGCGATTTTTCGCTCTCCGCTCGGTCGATATGTTCAATTTGCTGGGCTTCGGTAGGGATGTGGGCATCGAAGAAACTTAGCTGTAGATCAGCTCCGTCAGCACCAGTTCCTCGGCTTGCGCTTTCAGGCTGTTCATGTGCTGCACCCACGCCATCTGATTCTGCTCCTTGTCCGGGGCCGGGTTCTGCTTCAGCAACTGCTCCATGCTCTGCTGCATCCGGCTCTCTGCCGTCTGCTCCACCTCCATCAGGTGCGGGTATAGGCTCCCGTTCAGGAGCATCGTGTTGTACAGCACCGGGCGATGGTTCATCAGGTACGTCCGGCGCAGCCTGCCGTACTTGCCCAGCGGCTTCCGGGGCTGGTTCAGGGTCAGGTTCGGGAGCTGGTAGTCCCCGACGGTCGAGTAGGTCACGTTCCTGCTGTTCGTATTCATATTGGCTCCTTTCTGCATTGCGGCGGCGAATGGTAGTTTTGACGGTGCGCTCGATGTTCCGCAGCACCTCCCGGCTCATGTCGCTGACGGCTGCGCCGAGGGCGTAGACGCTATCCGGGGTTGAGAAATTGTAGATTGCCTGAAAATCGTCCTTGTCGAACCAGCCTGTCGGCTCATAACCACAACGTTCCAGCAGCGTGTAGGTGACGCTGATGGCGGCAGCGGACTTGAACTGCATTTCCAACCCGGTACTATCATAGTCCATCAGGAACGAACCGTCAACGATGGCGCGAATGTCCTCGCTGTTGTTGTCCCAATAATCTGCGACCAGCTTCCCGGCAATATCGGCAAGCTGTTGACTGAACCTTTCATGGCTGATGCCGTAGGCGGCAGTCAGTGCATCCGAAACAGGCTGTTTCAGATCATCGTTATACTGCCACAGGTCAGGGTCGCGAGAATTGCGGCGCACCCCGGTGTCCGACACATCGAAAACGTAGTGCAGGCGCGGGAATCCGCTGGATTCGTCCAGCAAGGCGATGCCCTTAGAGCCACGCCTGACATAGCGGTTCATCCGGTTGCGCCAAATGTCAAATTCGGCGCAGGCGGTGGCATCGGGCCGCTGAGCGTAGATCATAAGCTGGTCGGCAAAGGGGTACTTGTACAGCCGGGATGCGGTGGTCAGGTAATCCGTCCAGCTTTCCCAGTACCGGGTCAAGCCGTTTGCCGTGCGCTGGGCAAGGGCAAGGTATTCTTCGGTTTTGCTTGGCATTTTGGCCTCCTTCTTCAGATTTTAGGGTATAAAAATAGCGGGCAACCGTTTTTGGGTTGCCCGCCAAGGGTATATAATAATTGGGTTATCGTCGACTTTGAAGTTTTGATGATGAATGTCTATTTTTCATCGCTTTCGGGCGGACGAACATAACGTAACATTTTTCTTTCACAGGCACCAAATTCCAAATAGTTGTTTTTTGCCTCGTTTAGAGTTATTCCATGATTCAAGTCACTGAGGTCGCTATCAGAAGTAATAAACGGGTCATTCTCCCAAAAGCAAACTGGGCAAATGTACCCACAATCTTCCTTTGGTGGAACATTATAAGTAAAACATTCGCAGCATGGACATTGATACTTTTTCAAATAGATGCACCCCCGCAAGCACCGACTTGTCAATTTGTATATGGCTCTGTGTCTTTTCCGTCGTATACAATTACTTTAATGTTGGTGGCTGCATCAACATCCGCATGAATACCTACGGTATATTCTTTGTCCGTAACATTCGCAAAAGAGTAGCAGCCTCCCGCAGAAATATTGCCAGATACGATTTCCTGTTCGCCTTCGCAGAGCAAATGCACCACAATTTCAAAATCATTCCTATTCTGAATCGTCAGTGTGCCCGTTTTGGATGAAACCTTTACATTAGAATAAGTGATTACATATTGGGCAGATGTTGATTTTTCTGTACAAGACACAGAGCAATCCCATTGGATTGCAGCCTTCGCCTTTCTGTAGGATTCCGAAGATCTATACGCCGAAATTATAATGATTGCGGCTACGGCAAAGACGCTCACGATAATGAACACTATTGGTGCTTTTTTCTTCATAGTCTTTATCTCCAAAATTTCCAATTCATTGAGTTGAGCATATTACATACGCGAACACTCCAAACCTACAGCTCAGTTTCCACCGCAAGCTGCTCCTGCTTCTCTTTTTCATCAGCGATTTGGACATCAACATCTTCGCGCATCTTTTTCAGAAGTGCAAGGACTCGCTTGATTTGACCTTTGGTATTCTCCACTCTGCTCTGTGCCTGATTGATGTGATCCAGAACTGCCCAGTCTGCAAAGAGGCCGTCAAAGAAGAAATCCGCAAATTTCAAAAAGCTGTCCACCGTAACCTGAAGGTCTGCGGTGATCTCAACATCGGCAAGCTCAGTTTTGAACCGCCGCAGTTCCACTTGAAGCTGTTCGATTTGTTCCTGTGCATCGTCCAGTTCCTCATACTTGGCAAGATCGGCCATCAAACCGCCGCCCATTACGTCCCATGTACTCCAGCCCTCGGCATTGTCGAGGGTTTCCAGAACTTCATTGACCGTGTGCAAGGCGGTCTTTCCGGCGTTGATGGCTTCCAGCAGCTCCCGCTTTTGGACTTTCAGTGCGGCAATGCGGCTTTCGCTTTCCACAATCTGCTGTGCGGCAGGGTGGGCAGAGACTTTGATGCTTTTGATTTTTTCGGAAAGAGCAGCTTGATACTGCCTTTCGCAATCGGACAGCCGTTCCAGTCTATTTTGAATCTGCTCCAAGTCGGCATCAACGGAAGAAAGGTCATGGAAAGCAGCATCGTACTTGACACGGGCTGCATAGGCTTCCTGCCGTTCCTTGTCCAGCTTTTCGTCCATTTTTCCAATCACTTGATAGAAAAATGCGGCAAGGCTGTGCCCCTCCAGACGATCCACATCAGCCTGTTCTGCCAGCTTGGATTTTTCCAGCTTTTTCAGGCGGTCCGCAAGCGTATCTCTCTGGGCGGTCAGTTCTTTCTGCTTTGCTTCACAGTTCTTCTTTTCTGCGACCTGCTGCCAAAGCTCTTTCAACGTAGAATCACTCATATGGAATGTCCTTTCCCGGCATTACGTTTCTTCGTTCAGAAGCTGGTTCAAAAAATGCTGCCGATTATTTACAAATGTTTTGGTGATAACGTAGCTGTCCGTATCTTCATACTGACAAGGATGAATCGTGCCATTGTCGAAGCTAAAAATCTCAGCATCAGGCATTCCGAGGAGAATGGGTGAATGTGATACGATAATGAATTGCGCCCCTTCTTGGGCACACCGATGAATGTTGATCAGTAACGTGAGCTGCCGCTGCGGGGATAAAGCGGCTTCCGGCTCGTCAAAAATATAGACTCCATCTGCACCCATGTAGTCCTGCGCAATAGCGAGGAAACTTTCACCGTGTGATTTTTGGTGATAGCCTTTGGAGGGATGATCGTCATCGGAATAGTCGATTTCCTTGGTGGCTACATTGTAGAAGCTCTCTGCCCGGAGAAAATACCCGAACTTTGGTCTGCGATACCCCTTGGAAATCGTCATAGCCTCACATAGTTCCGAATGGGAGTTGTATGTGGAAAATGAATAGTTCTTCGTTCCACCCTCTGCGTTGAAGCCGTAAGCAACAGCGATTGCTTCCAGAAGCGTAGATTTTCCGCTTCCATTTTCGCCAACAAAGAACGTAATGGGCTTATGGAATGTAAAAGTGTCGATTCCGCTGATGGCAGGAATCTGACGAACATAATTGTATGGGCGCACTCTGTTCCAGTCGATGGTCAGCCCTTGGATAAACAAATCGTTCATACAGCACTCCATACTATATAATGTAAGAAACACTTAGCTCCGCTCAAACCCAAGATAGCGGGTGCCCTGAAAACTCAGCTTTCCGATGTCGCCCTGCACGAGCAGACCATAATCGCTTCCGTCCACTTCAAATTCCATCCGGTCGCCGCTCTCCACCTGAAAAGTCACATAGTACGATGTAAATGTGCTAGTGTCGTATCCGTGCGCACCGGACATATCTCCGGCATTGGCACTGCTGGAATGCGAAACATCGGTGCGCTTTGCTACCACTGTTGCCGGAACGGTAAGCCGCGGCGAGTGGTTGTTTTTGTTCCATGTGCGGAGATTTGAAATTAGAGCAAAGAAAAACATTCCAATAAAAAGCAGGAACAGGATTGGGAAAATGAAGCTGAATATAGCGTCAAACCATCCAAAAAACATTTTACTCCTCCAAAATTTCTTCCAGCAGGTCCTTTACATCGTCCAGAAAAGATTCTTCTCCGAGGGTGTTCACCTTGAAGAACACCGCTTGACTGCCTCCTGCGGTGATGGCAGACAGCCGAATCGGACTGTCCCCATTCTGGAACATGGTCAGTGTCAGACTCAGGCGGTTGCCGCCCATCATGCTGTACCGTTCAAACACACGGACACTGCACCGGGCATCGCCCTCTTTGAAATCACTGCCTGCCTCTAAATCTGCCGACCAACTGCTGTCCGGGATTTCATTTTCCAGCTTCCGAAGCAGTTTGTCAAAATTCTTGTTTCGGATGGTCTTTTCAAAGATTGCCATAATGGTTCCTCCGTTCTGACAATTAAAAATCGGTCCCTTATTTTTGATACGAGCAGAGCCACAGGAAAATTGCGGAGAAATCGCTTGAAGAGAGGAATTTTGTCTGATTTGATTATAGCATATCTTTTGGAAGAACAAAATACTTTATGTACGCCGCCCGCAGGCGGCAAAAGTCAGTCCAGTGGAAATTCCAGCTCGGCAAACTCTGCATCGGTCAGCAGTTTCAGCTTTTCGATAACACTCTCCGACAACTCTCGTAGGGCGGTTTCATCGGGCATCAGGTAGCACTGCATGAGCCGCAACTCGTGGATAAGCCCCAGCCGGGTGCCGGTGTTGTAGAGCATCATCAGCATCAGTTCTTCATGGTCAAAGTTCATGGCCATCCCTCGCTTTCCGGCATCCAGTTGGATTGCACTCCGGGGCATCGCACTTTTCCTTGAGCGTTTGCAAAACCGAGGTACGTTCCGGCTTTGTATCCAGAAACCCCGGCAGTTCCTTGAAGCCGATGCTGTCCACATAATGCGCCGAGATTTTCCCATCCTGATTCAGCATGATCACATCGCTGACCGACAGGCTGTGCCCATGGTAATCCGTCGGGCGGGCGAAGTTGAATTTCTGGTACAGTTGTTCCAGCAGTTCTGCTTGCGGAACGCTGCGCTTTCCTTCCGGGAGATTGCCCCGGTACAGGATCTCGTAATTCTCAATGGACGGAGCAATGTTCTGCTTATTCAGATAGCGCATGGCGGCAAATCGGAGCGCAGGGTCTGCATCCTGTTGCAGCTGCATGACCAGATAGCAGTCGTGCCCGCTCTGCTGGAATTGCTTCATCCGGTATGACTGTATCTCATTTCGGTCTGTAAGTTTCTGGGTAAACTCCTCTTGCGTGAGTGGGATGCAGTCCTTGTTCCGCAGATTGTGGCTGTACAGTATCTCGTCCCGCACTTCTTCGATCATCAGTTCAGGCGCATCAATTTTTCCGCTTTCCAACAGGCAGCAGTCGCCCTGATAGAGGGCATAATTCCACGAGCCATTATCTGCCTGCACGGTGAGGTAATGATCGTATTCCAGATTCCACGCCCGCTGTTCCTGCTGGGTCAGCGGCTCCGGCTCCACGATGGCATGGCTGCGTGCCATGCGCTCTGCAAATTCGCAGATGTGCTGCACCGAGGACCCGATCTTCATGTGGTAGTCATCAAGGTATTCGACCTTTTCGGAGCGCTGATGTCCATCCGGGAAAGTCATCTGCACAACGCCGCCGTCCGGCACCCGAAACAGCTCGTTGTACATCGGGTCAATGAACCGCACATCATTTTCCGGCAGAGAACGTGGAGCCAGATTCCGACGTTTCCGAACCCCGGAGAGAAACTTCTCCAAAGTGGTGGCGGCAACGTTCTGGATTCTCCCCACAGGTTCGTCCTGATGCTCTGCCAGATAGTACGCACGGGCGGTCTCGATGCGCCGCTGGGTGTTGCCCAGAGCTTCCCGTGGAATCTGCCCTTCCTCCACCGGGAGGGGGCTGTTTTTATCGAAGACCTCATACCCGACACCTGCGAGATTTTCCCGCAGATGCAGATACGTTTGCTCGTTGAGGAGGTAGACTGCCTCGTTGTCCTTTATTACGGCATCATCTTTCATCAGCAGCCCCCATTCTCAAATTCCAGAGAAAACTTGCTGCGGCCATCGGCTTCACAGGACAGCAGCACGGTGGCATTGTAGGTCTTGCCCTTGGCACTCTTGCAGTCCTTCAGCCGGACCCGACCATCCCGCAGCAGCTTGTCTGCCACATGGGCGTCCAGCCGCTTGCCCAAACGCTTAAAGAACGCATTGTCCTTCCACAGCACGAAACGGCACTCCCGGTTCTCGCAGAACCAGCCCTTTTCACGCTCCACAACATTTGCACCGCAGTTCGGGCAGACACCAATAATTTTGTTTTTCATAAGCGCATTCGCTCCTTTCGCAGCCTCGGTGGTCATTACCAGCGAGGAAATCATCTCTTTGATTTCAGTCATAAAAGTTTCCGGCTCCATTTCGCTGCGCTCGATTTGCAGCAGTTTTGTTTCCCAATCAGCGGTCATTTCCGGGGATTGGATTTCTTCGGGCATCACGGTGATTAACGCTTTCCCCTTATCCGTGGGCAGCAGCACCTTGGTTTTCTTGGTGCCCTTGCGCTCCAGAAATCCCTTCTGCACCAGTTTTTCGATGGTGGCGGCTCTGGTAGCCGGGGTGCCGATGCCCTGACGTTCCACGCCCTCCGGCATACTATCCGCACTAGCGGTTTCCATCGCATGAAGTAGAAGGTCCTCGGTGAAATGCTTCGGAGGGGACGTTTGCCCTTCCTTTAGCTCGGCGTTGAGAATGCCGCACTCGTTTTCCGCTGCATTGGGCAGGGCGGTGAGTTCCTGCTTCCGGTTCAGGATGTCTGCCAGCACCTTGCGCTCCACCGCTTTCCAGCCTTCCTCCAAAACCTCCTTGCCCTTGGCGGTAAATTCCTCCCCGGCACATTCGGTGGTCAGCAGGGTTTCCAGATAACGGAAGGGCTTGCTGACTGCCATCAGCGTCCGGGCGATGATGAGCTTCAGGACGTTCTGCTCGCCCTTGGGCAGTGCGTCCAAATCAGCTTGCAGCATACTGCGGGTTGGCAGAATGGCGTGGTGGTCGGTGACTTTTTCCCGGTTGACGGTGCGCCGTGTCCGGGGCACAGCCTCGTCCACATCTGCCGGGGTAATGTCGAGAAAAACCTCCAACTCCTCAGTCAGTTCCTCCAGCATTTCCTCGTCATCGTCGGTGATATAGCAGCTATCAGTTCGGGGATAAGTGGTAAGTTTCTTCTCATACAGGTTCTGCACATAGTCCAGCGTCTGTTGTGCGCTGTACCCCAGCAGGCGGTTGGCATCCCGCTGAAGGGTGGTCAGGTCGTACAGCGGCGGCGGATTCTCAGACTTTTCCTTGCGGGTGATGCGCTGGATCGTTGCCACCATCTCCCTTCGACAGGCTTCCAGCAGGTTTTCTGCAACGGATTTTTCAGGAATGCGACGGCTGGATGCCGTGCAGCCGCTGGTCAGTTCCAGATCCACCGTGTAGAATTTCTCCGGCACAAAGGCGGCGATAGCAGCTTCCCGCACCACCGTCATGGCAAGCACCGGGGTCATAACACGCCCCACCGCCAGCGGTTGACCGTACAGGCACGAAAAAAGCCGGGACGCATTGATGCCGACCATCCAGTCGGCACGTTCCCGGCAGAGTGCTGCATTGTACAGCGCATCGTATTCAGTTGACGGTTTGAGGTGGGCAAAGCCCTCCCGGATGGCGTTTTCCTCCATGCTGGACAGCCACAGACGGGAAAAGGGCTTTTTGCACCCAGCCTGCTGGTACACCAAGCGAAAGATCAGTTCTCCCTCGCGCCCTGCGTCCGTAGCGCAGATCACGCTCTCCACATCCGGGCGGTGCATCAGTTTTTGCAGGATATCAAACTGCTTTTTGGTGGACGCAGACACCAAATACTGCCACTTTTGCGGCAGGATGGGCAAGTCTGCAATGCTCCACTTGACGTACTTGGCATCGTAGATGTTGGGCGGTGCCAGTTCCACCAAGTGCCCCACGCACCAGCTTACCAGATAGCCGTTACCCTCAAGGTAGCCGTCCTGACGGCTGGTGGCACCGAGGACTTTGGCGTAGGACATGGCAACCGACGGTTTTTCTGCCACAATCAATTTTACGATAAGAATCCCTCCAATCTGTTTTGGATTGCAATATGTAAGGCGGCAAAATGCCGCCTTAAAATCAGATGGGTTCGGTATCCTCCTCGCCGGTGTCCTCCGGCTCGTCCTCGGTGGGAATCTCAAAATCGCCCTTGTCCTCGGTATAACCTGCATCGGGGTCGAGGGCTTCTTTTTCTGCCTGCTTTTTCTGCTTCTGCTTCGCAAAAACGTAGAAGCCGCCACCTGCCGCCAGCGCAATCAGCACGACTACCCCCAGAAAGCCCGATGCGATCTTTGTGACCTTATTTTCCGTGGGCTGTTCTGTGCCGGATGCCGCTGCTTCTTCGGCGGCTTTCTTGGCTTCTTCCTCGGCTTTCAGCTTGTCCTGCTCTGCCTGTGCCGCTGCTTCCTTTTCGGCGGTATAAGCATCGGCAGCATCTTCCTCCATCAGAGCCAGAAGGTCGGCTTCGTCCACAAGGTTCATAAAGTGGACGGTGTTTTCACCCTTGGCGTTGCGGTCAATAACCAGATAAAACGTATTGCCAGACTTCGACACCAGCGTGATAAACTGCTGACCGCTGCCATCCGAGTAACTTGTGTGGTAATCGTCCACCAGCGTCAGATTGCCCTCCGGGGTCAGAGCACCGGTTTCCTCATCGGTCACGGTGACAGCCTCTTCCTCTTCGGTGGCAGCAGTCAGGACAGGCTGTTCCACTTCCTCCACAGGTTCGCCGTCATAGGCAAAAGCAGGAGCTGCCATGCCAGCGCACAGTGCCACCGACAGCACCAGCGCACATACCTTATTCATCATCTTCATTATCGGGGTCCTCCTTATCAATGGTAGCACCGACTGCGGACAGCGCAGCCGGGTTCGGGGTGGAAGTTGCGGACTGCCGCAGCAAGGCGGCAAGCTGTTCCGGCGTGACCTTTGCCGTCCGAACCATCTCGTTCACTTCGGCGGCTTCCGCTTCCTGAATGCGCCGCTCAAGGCTTTCGATGCGGTTGTTGATCTTGATGCGCCGCTCCTTCTCTTTTTCCAGAGAAGCGCGCAGCTTATCGAGTTTTTCGCTCATACTTTCCTCCAATCATTTTGAGAGCCGCCCAAAACCGGACAGATATTTCTGCCAGTAGGACGAGTGAATGTTTGCGTACTTGATGGGGTCGCCGGCGGACACCATCATCCCGTTTCCAAGGTAGATGCCCACATGACTTTTCCCCGGCGTATCATACGTTCCTTCAAAGAAAACAAGGTCGCCGGGCTTTGCTTCGGCTTCGGAAATGTGCTGGCTTTTCTGCCAAAGACCGTTGGCGGTGGTGCGCCCCACATCGTAGCCGTTCTGATTGTAGACCCAGCAGACATAGCCGCTGCAATCGAACCCGGTTTCCGGGGTGGAGCCGCCCCAGACGTAGGGTGTGCCCACATACTTTTGGGCTTCCTTGTAGATGGCGGCGAACTCCTCATCCGTCAGGGCTTCTGCCGGAACCTGATAATCAATGCCCGGCGCGCCAGAGCCATCGGAGCCACCGGGCGGCAGACCGCCGTTAAACAGGTAAGGTCTGCCACCCAAGGTATCTTGAAAAATTTCGTACCGTTTCCATTGGTCGTTATTCAGTTCCTCCCGGATAACTACTTCCAGCCCTTTGTTCACCAATTTTGTGTGGAAGATGCGGTACTCGTAGGGAACTTGCACGGTGTAGGGGATGCCAGTAAAAATGTCGATCATCACTACCGTGCGGTATCGGGTCTGGACTTCTACCCATGTGGTCAGCTTGTATTGCTTAGCAAACGTCTCCTTGAGTTTTGCCTGCACCTCGCTGCGGGTGTAGTCGTCGTAGAGAGTAGTCAGGAACGAAGTGAGCTGCCAAGGATCGTGCTCAATAGCATCCAGATGGTATCGGTATTCGTCATAGCCGGGGTGGTCGGTTGGGGTACGCTTGATCTTTTTATCCAGTTCCTTTTCCAGCTTCTTGTAGTCGGTTTCGGCTCCCCGGATGTCCCGGTCCTCTGCGGTATAAATGGTCTGCCCGGATACCTGCGTGGTGCCGGAGAACAGAATGGAACAGGACGAAAACGCTGACATGACCAGCAGCAGGAGCAAAAGAAAAACGCCCACGATCAAAAGAACGTGCGCGTTGCTCTTTGCAAAATTGGCAATGCCGTTGACTGCGGTGCTGACCACCGATCTTCCTTTGTCGATGACCTGCTCCATACCGGACTTTGCAGCAGGAACACCACCAGATGCAGCTTTCTGACCGCCTGCGGTCTGTGCAGCGGTGCTGCCCGACCGGGTTGCGGCACGGTAGCTTTTCTGAATATCCTGTTTCTGCCGCCATCGTGAGAGCCAGTTGGAGCCGCCCTCGCCGGTGCAGGATGCGCCTGCATCTTGTGCCGCAGTCGGCTCCTGCGGGAAAGATTTTGCGGTTCGGGCGCCTTTCTTGCCTTGCATCTTGGCTTTCTTTTTCAGCTTTCTGGCGTAACGGCTCTTGGAAATATCGTGGGTAGTCTCAGCGGCTTTTTCGCCCTCGCTTAAAGCCTGCGTGCCCACATTATCGTCCTCGTACTGGTCAACCTCCCGATGCACCGCAGACCGGGCGGCAGCGGCGGCATACATAGCACGTTTCTGCTGCTTTGTCATGCGGGATGCTTCATCCGGGGTGATCTCGGCTTTGCCAAAACGCAGATGCTGGGATTTCTCCGCAGCTTTGTCTGCATCCTGTTTCAGTTTCTGCTTTTTGGGCACCGACTGCTCCACTTTAGACTTTTTCGGAGGGGAGCGTGTAGCCGTGCGCTCCTTTTCCTCCTCGAATTTCAGCTTCGGCTGTTTCTCACTCATGCTTTTGCGCCTCCGCGACTTCGGAAAGGCGGGTCGTAAGGATGCGGTAGAGTTCAAGGTCTTTCGGGAAGTGGTCAACAAAGGGCAGGATCACGTTACCGAAAAACAGCAGCCCTTCACCTTCGCCGGAGTGGGTCACATAGGAAAGCTGATGGGGCGAGATGTTGAGCTGCTTTGCGAGAATCTGTCGGTCTCCGTTGGCCTGATTGAGCATATACACAAAGTCCGAGTTCTCAAAAATATTCGATACTTCGGGACTTGCCAGCAGATCTTTGACGTTCTGCGTTAGGGCTGTCGGGATGCCGCCCCACTTACGGAAACGCTTCCAAATCTCCACAGAATAAGCGGCAGTCTGCTCTTCCTTCAAGAGCAAATGGAACTCGTCTGCATAGTACCGGGTGGATTTTCCGGCACTGCGGTTGGCGGTCACGCGCCCCCACACGGCATCCTGTACGATAAGCATACCGAGTTTCTTCAACTGCTTGCCAAGCTGCTTGATGTCAAAACAGACAATGCGGTTATTGATATCCACGTTGGTGTGGTGGTTAAAAATGTTCAGACTGCCCTTGACGTAGATTTCCAGCGCAGCCGCCACATGGCGTGCTTCCGGTTCGTCTTGCGTCAGCAGGGCGTTGTACAGATCTTCCAACAGCGGCATATTTTCTGGGGTGGGATTCTCGAAATACTTGCGATAGATTACATGGACGCAGCGGTCAATGACCGTCTTTTCCACCGGCTGCAACCCTTCTTTGCCGCCCACCACCAGTTCGCACAGGGACAGTACAAAGTCGGCTTTCAAAGCCAGCGGGTTATCCTCTTCCGAATAGTTGCTGTTGATGTCCATAGGGTTGATATACTGGGTGCTGGCAGGGCTGATGTGGATGACCTGCCCATGCAGACGCTCCACCAGCGGAGCGTACTCTGCTTCCGGGTCGCAGATGATGATATCATCGTCCGTCACGAGGAACGCATTGCAGATCTCACGCTTTGCGCTGAAGGATTTACCGGAACCGGGAGTGCCCAAAATCAGACCGTTGGGGTTCTTCAGCTTTTTGCGGTCAACCATAATCAAGTTGTTGGACAGGGCGTTCAAGCCATAATACAGGCTTTCCTTGCCGTTATCGAACAGTTCCTGCGTGGTAAACGGCACAAAAATTGCCGTACTGCTGGTGGTCAGGCCGCGCTGGATCTCGATCTGGCAGTCTGCCAGCGGCAGGCTGCTCATCAGCCCCTGCTCCTGCTGAAAATCAAGGCGGCATAATTCGCAGTTGTGCTTCTGCGCAATGCTGACCGCCTGAAACACGTTGGTTTCCAGTTCCTGCTCAGTCTTGCCGGTGTTCAGGACAAGGAACGTCACCAAAAACATCCGCTCGTTCTGGCTCTGCAATTCCTTCAAAAGTGCCTTGGCATCTCTGCCGTAGGTTGCCAAATCGGACGGCAAAACGTCCATATCGTATCCTGCGCGGACGGCTTTCTTCTGCTCTTCGATTTTGCTGCGGTCCAGTTCCGTGATGGTGTGCTTGATGGTTTTGATGGCCTTGTTCTGGTCAACGGACTGGATGTGCATGGTAACGATCTGGCTGGAATCCATATCAAGGAAATCCTTCAAAAGCTGATCGCTCAGGTCAGAAGCCGTAATATTCAGGAAGCTGACCGCCCCGAAGATGCCGCCCACCTGAAAGGTACGGCTGTTCTTAAACGCCAGCGCAGTGGGGGCAATGGCATCCTTTACGGACAGACCACTGGGCACAAGGTCTTTCCAGTTGAAGTGGAACTTGTTGGCTCCATCCATGTTCAGCATCCCGTGCATCAGCCGCAGACGCTCCGTACCGTCCAGCGGCTTTGCCAGAACGCCCAACCTGTGAAAGTTGTTCATCAGGTCGTTCTGGATGTGCTCTAACCGAGGTTTGACCTGCGCCATGCTGTCGCCCTCGATGCCATAGGTCAGGAATTTGGTCTTGGTCAGGCCGTTGTTGCCCTTGGAAAGCTGCTGCCGCAACATCTGGCTGTACTCGGCTCGCACATCATCAAAGCCATCCTGCTGGTACGGGATGCGGATGGACTTCTCGAAGTCCGCCGAATCGGTGGCGGTATTCACGAAGGACAACTCGAAGTGGATAGAGCTGTCGAAAAAGTTGAGAAAACTGCACCATTCCTCAAAGATGGCGGTCTTGTCCTCCTGCTGCGCCAACTGATAGTTGATATCCTGATACTGGATGGTGCGGGTGTAGTAGCCGGGACGGACACGGCAGGTACCGTCCTCAAACATCCGCTGGAACGGGATGCTTTCCTGTGCCGTGTGGGGCACTGTGGGCTTGGGCGGCTTTTTGCCGTCTTTATTCTTTTTCAGAAACGGAATCATGGGCGTCATCTCCCTTCACAAGCAGTGCATAGTAATTGCGGGTCTGGTACGGACGCACCTTCGGGCGAACAAAGCGCGCCTGAAAGTAGTACCGCAGGATCTTTTCAGCCGGCTGACCGTTTTTCTGGTACATGGCCAGAAAGAACATGGGCAGCATGACCGCCATCATGCCGAGGGTAGCACCGGAATTGCCAGCGGTGTCCCGCAGAACAAAGAACAGCGGCACGCCTACGACTGCCGCTGCACCAAAACAGATAAGCTGCCGGGCGGTCAGGTTGAAGGCTACTTTGGACTTCACCTTGCTGAAATCGCGCGGCACGGAAATATAAGCTGCCAAAATTTCACCTCCGAATCAATGGGCACCCAGCAGAGTTTTGGCGACAGAGCTGGTCTTGAACAGCGAGAAGCAGAGCAGCACCGTGTACCCCACGATGCTCCAGATCGAGTTGATGGCATCCCCGGATATGGCAACATTCTGAAGCAGAACGGCATAGATCGCCACGCAGATCAGGATCAGGAAGCCCTGAAATCCCAGCGCAAACAGAGAACGGAGATAGTTCTGTCCAACATGGGATTGCTCGTGGTTGCCCCATGTTGCCATGGGCACTGGAGCCAGACTGACCATCATGTAGATTTCAATCATTCTTCCGTAGACGATGACGAAAATCACGATGGACAGGATGCGCATGGTGATACCGATGAAGAAGGACTGCAAGAACAGTCCGAACAAGGGTCCTACGTCCATCTGCATCATGCTGGATTGCAACATGGAAAGCCCGATGTCGTTCACCCGTGTGTTGCCGCTGATGATGCCGCTGGAATTTGCCACCACCTGCTGCGTCACATCGAACACCGCCATGATGATGTCGAAAGTGTTGGAAATCATCCAGACCGAAATGGCAGTTTTGAAGATCCATTTCATCAGCAGCGCAGGCTCAAACTGCGCCATGTTGTTGTGCTGTGTGATCATCTCGATCAACTCATAACAGGCGATGAAGGTCAGAATCACGCCTGCAATGGGAAGCACTACGTTCCGGGACAACGCCTCGATCATAGCGAAAACGCGCGGTTCAAAATTGGATGGTTTGGTGCCGACCTGCTGTGCGATGTTGCCCACTTGGGTGTTGACGTCATCAAACAAGCCGGAGAGATTGGACATGATCGCCGCTGTCAGCAGTGACTTGATCCAATCGGAGATTGCTTTGAGAACAGTTTCCACTCAACGCCACCACCCATCAAGAAAAATGGTTGATAAGGGTCTTGAGCAGGTTGAGCAGAAAAATAAGGTGAGTCAGAATCTGCATAATAGCACCATCCTTTCAAAATAAAGGTGAATATTCGATTTGCAATGCGTTTCCTCTTTATAATAAGAATCCGTTTGCCACGGAGGGGCTGAAAATGCTTGCAAGTAAATATGTACGGGGCGGCAAACGCCGCCCGGAAAAGATCAGCCGAACAGACCGCTCAGCAGGGGGATCAGGGTGATACCGATGAGGGCAACGCCGCCGCCAGCCATCAGCTGCTTCATACCCTGACTCTTTACTGATGTGCGATAAAGAAGTAATAGAAGTGTAAAAAATTTTGCCGTTCCT
>ERZ1673737.1588-NODE-1588-length-21309-cov-4.540604_pt1 | contig 21309 bp, 18 predicted proteins | sample MGYA00580211_ERZ1673737 | MGnify/ENA primary metagenome ERZ1673737 (study PRJEB41218, sample SAMN15661789) | gut metagenome | host: Homo sapiens | place: Canada: London | collected 2015-08-20/2019-03-30 | study: EMG produced TPA metagenomics assembly of... | reverse complement strand
GGTTCAACAGCTGGTGACCCTCGCTCGTCGTTGTCGCCGTCGACTTGTCACTGTGGGCAGTGGCCACTCACCCTCCGATCTTACCTGCACCTCCTCATGGCTCGTCAATCTCGATGACTTCAACCGCATCCTAAACGTCGACTCCGAAACCGGCTTGGTTACCGTCGAAGCGGGCATCCGATTGAATGAACTGGGCACACAGCTGGAGAAGCATGGCTTGTCACTCGCGAATTTGGGGAGCATTGACAGCCAATCCATTGCGGGTGTCATTGCGACGGGCACACACGGCAGTTCCCTTCGCCATGGACTGCTGTCGGAATGCATTGAATCGCTCGGCCTGGTACTCGCCAATGGCCAGCTGGTTCGTTGCAGCCCGACAAACAACCCGGATCTGTTCCGCGCCGGACTGGTCTCACTCGGAGCCCTCGGAATCGTTGTCGAGGTCACCTTCAAAGCGACGCCAACATTCAACGTTGCCTGGCGCCAGGAACGGTATTCGCTGTCTCGGGTGCTGAATGACTGGACCAAGGGGCTGTGGACAGATCACGAGTTTGTGCGCGTGTGGTGGCTGCCATATGAGAAGGGTGCTATTGTCTGGCGCGCTGAGAAGACCGACCTTCCCCTGCGTGCACCCCCGAGAAACTTCTACGGAAATTCACTCGGCTATCATATCTACCATAACCTGCTTGCGCTGTCTTCCTATATCCCGCGCATCTTGCCCTGGGTCGAATGGTTCGTCTTTGGCATGCAATACGGGTTCTGGCCTGGCTCAACTGTCACCGAGGCCGTTGAGCCCGCACGCTCAGGACTGTTGATGAACTGTCTGTACTCACAATTTGTTAATGAGTGGGCACTTCCTCTGGAGAAAGGTCCTGAAGCCATCCTCCGCCTTTCGGCCTGGTTGCACGGCGATTTGAAGACAGCGCAAATCCCATTCTCTTCCAAGGGACTGTGGGTGCACTGTCCGGTCGAGGTACGGGTCTCGGACACATCCCTAAACACAAAACCCCGTCCCTTTTTGGACCCGACTTCTCGCGATGGACCCACGCTTTACTTGAACGCGACTCTCTACCGGCCCTACTTCCGCGACCCTCCTTGCAGAGAACGATACTATGAAGCATTCGAATGGCTCATGCGGGACATGGGCGCCAAACCACACTGGGCGAAGAACTTCCGCACATTAGGCTCCTCCGAGTTGGGCAACGCATACGGCGAAGACATGGACTCGTGGTTGAAGGTCCGGCAAGAGGTCGATCCGGACGGCATGTTCCTGGGCGAATGGCATCACCGCAATCTACCCCTGACCAAAGCACCTGACCCAGACGAGCGGCTGCCCCTCCTGGAGCGCGAGCAGGAACGTCGCAAATTGAACATTAGTGGCGTCGGTGATGGTATCGAATGGGTAGGTGATCGCCGGTGGCAGGTCGAGTCGGACCATCCGGCGGAGATAACTTATGACTTCTCACAGTTCTCTAGTCCCACGGTCAGTGAGGAGAGCTTTGATTTGCTTGCAAAGGGGGAAGCGAGCATCTTACTCCCCGGGCATGAGATGAGCAATTAGGCTCCCATCGCAAGCAAACAATACCGGTGTCGGTCGGATGCAAGCGCCGACTTTCCCTACCCTGGTGATCATCTCTGACACTTCTGACTGGCTCGGTTGCTGTGCTTATTGTGGCTTCTTTATTTTTCAATCCTTGTTCTTTTGTTTCCGGTTCTGCGCTTAGGGTTTTAGACCAGGCAATCTGGTATGTTCGGGCTTAGCGGACGACAACGAAACGGTCTTTTGAAATTTCTTTTCACCTTCGGTTGACTCAACCTCCTCCTTGTTGTTACTATTTTCTTGCTCTTTCCCCCTGATTTTTCTCGCCAACGCAGAATCTGACCTCATGGTCTCCGATGCTGATCGGAATCTGTCGGTGAGAGACCTGCGTTTTCGATGCATGGTGCTTGTCACCGTGTCCTTTCATAGGGCCGTTGATCTGGATGAAATCAATAGTCAATAATTGTACCTTGACCATCTATATTGCATGACACAGGTGTCGTTTCTGGTATCGGGGAGAGGCGTCTGTCTACCCTTGTCCTTTATCTCTTATTCCCTGTTCCCTGTCACCTGTCCCATGTCCCAGCTGAGAGATCTGAGAAACCTCCAGTTTGCACAAATCCATTACAGAGAGGATCTAGCCACAGTGGCAAACCAGGCATTCAGTATTGAAGTCCTTACCTGTAAAGCCCAATGGGACAAGAGTGATACACTGCAACTCGCACTGCCCTACATCTGGCGTATACGAGCAAGCTGAAGATCAATGCAAAGATCTAGCCTAGACAAATGTTCAGATTAGGGCTGCCTCTCTGAGCCCAGGATATCTGTTTGTCTTGTGCAGGCTGTGCCAGTGCTATACATAGAAGGATTTCACAAAGAGAAACAGAGCAACAGACCCCGCTTCAGGCTTAAGCGCTATCTCCTGAGAGAGCAAAAAGACAAAAAGACCAATTGCTGGGCATTTGTGACACGTTTCGGTGCAGTGACTGGGATGTTTTCTATACTTCGGTTTGTTTGGTTTGTCTTCCCATCTCTCTGTCTCTTTCCCTCATCATCTCCTCATCTCCCCATCTCCTCTCTTCCTCTCAGCATTGACCCCTCCACAGTACTTCATGCAGGTTGACAGGGGCCTTGATTGGTGCAATATGTGCTCCCAATTCCATCTTCCTCAGCCGCCAGGATCACACGTGTTGGGAGGGGGAAAACCAACGTGTGACGAGACGTTGCAAAGCCCTCAATGCATTGTATTGATGCTGCCCGAAGAACTTGCGGCTCGGACCGTGCTCAACTGCGCCCAAATGGTCCCCGGCTAGCATCCTTGACTCTGTCGCGCTTGTCTGACAGACTCTCCACGTCACTGGTAACTATTCCCTGTGCTTATATGCGGGGCCTGTTGATATCAAGGCCTGTCTCTCATTTCACCCCCACCTGCTCCCTTTTTTTATTTTATTCTTTGCTGGCCAAAGTTGTTCCCTACTTCTTCCGATCTCTATATATCTTTCTTGAATACAATCCTGTTTCCTCTCTGCACCTCTGCTATTCCTGCGACATCTATCTCTCCGGGCCGTGTTGTGCGCAAGATGATACAGTCCAATATGGCATGGCAGCCGAAGCTTCGCCCCAAGGGCATTCCCCATAGTATTGACGACTTTACGGCTGTGACCTCACTATCTGAACTGGAACACCGGACCAGGACGGGCGAGGACAAGCGCGACCAGCGCGTCTTCCGGGTCAAGCGCAAACATGTTCTGAAAGCGTGTGATCGCTGTCGCGTGAAAAAGACCAAGGTATGTCGACAGTCCGGGAACTGTGGATATTTCCTAACATATCCAAGTGCGATGGGAAACAGCCTTGCAATCGCTGCTCAGTATACAACCACCCATGTTTGTTTCGCGAGCGAAAGGCTACCCAGACCAAAGTATACTCTCGGGGGTGAGTACATTCTTTCAAGACTTCTATCTTCTAATCATGAGAGGAAACTAATCATGCATCAATATAGCTTTGTCGAAATGCTCGAATCCCACCACTCGCTGGTAGTCAAGGCTCTTCAGAAACTTTACAAGTTCTGCATCAACAACGAAGGTTTCCCTGGCGAGCCTCTTGCTGAAGCACCAGACGGCCACCCTCTCACGCACGCAATTCTCGATCGACTAGGGCTAATCAAACAAGCCGAGGAGAACGCTGACGAACCAGATGAAGATTCCGAAGACCTGCGATACCTGCGCATGCTATCAACGTCGACGGAATGCAGCGTCACAGCCGAGCCCTCCCCTGAACCTACGACTCCTCCAGAATCTTCGCAAACAACGCTATCACACTCGACATGCCCTATCCCCACACCCATGCCGGCTCGCAGCAACACAGCCGAAAACTGGCAGTGGGATCTCCAGCCAGTTCAGCAACCAAGCTACAGCTATCCCGACGCGGGATACCATGACCTGATGGCCCTGCAGCGGTCGTCCATGACTGCACCGGATATGTGCACTGATATCTCGCCTCCCATTGAACTATCGGCTGGCCCTTCGAATCTGCCGCATCACCAGCAGCATGACCCACCGTTTTCATATGTTCTTGATGGCTGCTGTGATAGTGCGACTGCACAGCCTGATATTAAGCCTGTCCTTACTCGACATCATAGCCTGACGAACACGCATCCGCATCCGCACCCGCATTCGCATGTGCATCCTCTGGCGGGCAATTTGTCTGGTGATATGATTCGCGATTTTCATTTCCAGGCGAACGATTCTGGGTTCTATCAAGGATTTACACCTGGCTGGTCTTTTCCTCCCGGTTAGATCTGGTTTCATCTGCTGCAGTGAATTTGGCGTGCCTTTCGTTCACGCTGGCTCGGGGTTGAGTAGAAGCTGCTGAGCAGCTTTTTATATTTCACTTCTTACCTATACTTTACCGTTTTTTCAGCGATTTTTTCTTTGTCTCCTTCTCTCTTGATCATTCTCGGTTCCACCTATCGCTCTTCTATACCCCCACATCCATATGTGAAGCCAGAATCAAAACCACGCCTTGGATTGTTATTGGTCTTGAATTTGAAGGTTATCAGCACGGAACGTGGAGCACGGAACATCCAGGATACAAGACAGGTAACATGTCTGGCACATTTAGCTCTTGCCCTGATCATTCGCTTTCGTCTCTTCTTTCTCGGGCTCAGATCTTCTTTTGGATCGTCGTTTTTTCTGTTTTTCCCTGGGGCTTTTCAAATCTGGTATCTAGTTTGAGACACACCCTATCAATTCAGGTACTAGTCCTCGGCCTCCGAGTTTATCCCAAGTATTGAGTTCCGATTGCGTTGGTCAGGGTCTAGGGACCCTGTTTTATACAAAGTTGGAGAGTTTATGTATGATACAGCTGGGTCTACATGCCATGTGTACATTGTATAGTATAATGGATTTTCTGATCATTTATCTAATCTATAAAAGCTTTTAATCCACGATATCGGTATGCAATTATCACATCAAGGAAACCCAACGTTGAAAAGAACAGTATATATACCCTGGCATCGACCTGAATACGTCTACCAAGCCGATGTCGGTGCTCCAGCACGAGATACAGTAGATCAGATCGAGATCCATGTATACATCGAGATCTCGAGCAGTGAAATTTACCACGCCTCGCACAGATCGATCTAGTATCAACCTAGAAAAAGCAACCTAGCAAGTTCAGCATCTCAAATCCAAGTGAAACAAGTTAGTACATTATTTTCCTTGTTCAGGACTGGGATGAACCTCGGCGTGGGGGTATGTGACACCTTGACCCTGCGCGTGAGTGGCCTGATGACCTTGCAGTGCAATGACACTAGGTAAAGATCATAGTCATGGCGATATACGCCGTGTCATCCAGACAGTACTGCATGAAGCTATTGTCGCAATTCACCGAGACTAAAGGAAATCCTCCAACTATTCTCATCTGATGTAACATCTCGAATTTAAATTTAGAATTTTGGGTCAATTCCTCACGTCTATTAACCAGACAGGAATAAACGATAGATGCACATTCACACGAGGGAAAAGAAAAGAGTAATAAACCAAATAGAAACCCCGAAGCTACCCGATGAATAGTAGAATGACCACAAGAAAAAAAAAAAAGACATCATGTAATTCAACCTTCCAAGAGACTAGGCATGCCAAGGTCTTTGTCACACAAGTCTCGAGTACAACCGATCAATCAATGCAAGAGAAAGGGAATCAATCCTCGTCCTCCGTTTCCGTGTTGGTGTCGCTGGTATCGCCTGCGTCGCCCTCGGTGTCACTCTCGCTGGAGTCGTCGGAATCCTTGGGCGTCTTCTTCTTGGGTGGTTGTCCCGTCTTGAGAGCTTGCATTTGGCCGGCGATGGAGTCTGGAGAAGTGTTAGTAAATAATATTCAGACCAATGGATTGGCGGAAACTTACCCTCATCAGGTTCACTGATATCGTCGTCCTCTTCCAAGGCGGCGGCCTTGGCCGGGTCCTCAATGTGCAGGGTAATCTGTGTTGAGTAGTCGAGACCCAGGTAGCTGTCACAGAGCATGTTGAGGACGAAGGTGTAATCGCCAACCTGCGGAGGAGCCTGGAACTGCATCTTGAGAGTTTGGACGTTGAAGGTGGGCTTGCCGGCCTCGTCGAAGATTGGCTTGTCGAATGTGGTAAAAGTAAACGGCGGGACGGCCATCTTGCCCTGCTTGGCGTCTGCAAGGAAGATGTTCCAGCGGGGGGAGTGGTCGCGGGCGAGGAATGGGGCGTGGGCGAGGGGTGGCTGAATAGTCTCAATCTTGTTCTCGACCTTCTTGCCATCTACAAGCTTGGTAGCGCGGTTCTTTGCGGGCTTGCGTCCCATCAGGGCCTCAAGGTCATCCTCGTCGGGGTCGATGTCTTCCAGATCGACTTCGTTCACTGGCGGCACGGATGTGCTACCGGGAGGAATGAAGCGTGCCTTAACAACCAGCTGTACCAGACTGCTGGGGGTGATGACCTTCTCGCCCATGACTTTGAAGAAGATCTTCTCGGGTTGGAGAACGGGAAGTTGCTGGGCGACGGAAATAGCGTCGGCGTATTGCTTCTCAGAGAGGAGACCAGCGCCGATAGTCAGACTGCGTCGTTGAGTCTCGGGAAGGGTCATGAACTTTTGAACGGTGAAGTGCTCCTTGGCATCTTCGCCTTCGACTGACTTGACGACGGCGTCGCTGAAGTTGGGAAGTTGCAATAGCGGCGAGGATCCCGGGGAAACGGCCTGAATGAGATTCTGAGAGGTTTTATAAGCACCAACGATAGGTCCAATGCTACCAAATGCAAGAGAAATGGCAGTGAAAGCTTCGGAGAGGCAGAGGGCGACAGGAGCGGCTTCGTATTTTTCTGGGAGAACTCGGTCAGTACAAGAAAAAGAATGAGAGATGTCTGCTCGACTTACCAGCATCAAGAGAGGCGTCACCAAGATCGATTCGACCCAGGTAAGCCCACAGCAAAGCCAATGCCTTGCGACGAGAGGAGTTGTCCATCTGCTTCAGAGCCTCGCGGTCCTTAGCCGAGAGGAACGAAGAATCATCTGCCAACACTCGCTTCTCAAGCTTAGCCAAACCAGACTCAGCCTGAGCACCCTTGAGCATGTCCTTGAATTCCTCGCCAGAGGACAAGGCACTGATGATGCCACCTTCGGGCATATCTTCCTTGTACTCGCGGAAAATGTTTCCAGCACTGGCGACGAGAACACGCTCCTTGGTGTAGCGCTGTGATCCATACCACCACTTTCCAACAATATATGGAAGAAGGACACCCAAAAGAGCACCGTAGACCATCAAGACGTATTTGCCATTGCCCTCCATGACAATGAACTGGGGAAGGGCAATACCAATGCTGAAGCTCTGCTTGCCGTCGGGGTGGCCATACTGAAGGTAGTTGTTACGGACCTCCTCGTCGGTCAGTGCCTTGTAGGCCTTGGTCAGTTCGACGAAGCGCTCATTGAGCATATCCATCGTCTCGTTCTTCGAGGGATCAGGACGGATTTTATCCGGGTGATAAATCAACGACATGCGCTTATAATGTCTTGAAATAGCTTTCTCATCCGCGCTCTGTTTGTGAATGAAATGTTAGCTCAAGTGTTCCTGTATCAGCAGGCCCGCCTTGAACTGGACAACTCACCCTTGAGACACCCAAAATGTCATAAGGATCATACGCCTTCACCACGGTCCGAGCCGTGACGACAATTAAATAGACCATCCATGCCATGACCGCATATCCTAGGATCACGGTAACGATGCGCTTAATTCGACGCTCTTTGCGCAGACGCTTGCGCTTCTGCGCGTCGATGAGGTCGGCATGTTGGGGTTTGAAGTCAGATTTGATGCGGGGAGCAGTGTTCTCGAGCTCTGTAGATAGCGCACAATCATTAGACCGGGTCAATCATCACTTTCCAGTCCAGACTCACCTTTGCTAGGACGTAGGAGGTTATAGGTAAGAGGGAGTGTGACCAGGCCGGTCAAAGTGAGGATGAAGAAGGGGAAGAATTGACCCTAATACTCCAGTCAGTAAACTTGCTTCTTCATTGCTGGCATAAAATCTTTACCTGCTCATCGTATGTGTAGTCTGACGACATCGTGCGGCGCGTTCAAGGTACAGCGGTGGCCGCTGTCCGCGGAATTTAAAGATCGTGTTGCACAAGGCTGTTGACAGTAGCCACTTGGGACAGGTAGAAGGGCGCAGTAGAGAGCTGGGAAGAAATATCAGGAGCTTATTAAGAGCCCAAAAGCATGGCCCACCGGAAACAAAGGAGTGATGAAGGGAGAGACAATATCGCACTTCCTGATCTGGTGATGACCGTGTCCTCAAGGGTCTCACCGCCTGCCCTAAGTGGGGGCTCAATGGGCAGATACTTGGCGGTGAACAAGTTTATAACCCAAAGCTATTCAGCTAGTTACTACTCTCCGTTACTATTCTCCGTTACTGACTACTATCTACTAGTTACTATTCAGCTGGTAACTTTTATGTGTACTTGTTATGTGAATATGTAAAGATTTTGTGCTCAAGGCTACTATAAACAAAACTCAAGAACTACAGTCATGAGAAATATCCAAAGCTCAATGCTGCCATTACCACTCCCTCTCAGTTTGGGATGGACAAAAACAGATACATCACACACAGACCTCCCCTAGCCACTCTACTCATCACTCACACCTTGCCCAGAGAGGGAACTCAAGTGTCAACAACTCAGAGGTCGGACACGAGCTCAACCAATACAGGCAAAGCGTGAAGCATGACTCAACAGTGACTCATTTTTGGTGTGTGACCGAATCAACAGACCAGTATCACGGCCGGGTCAATGGGGACCAATCCAATGTCTGAGACATCTTCATTGCTGCAAGCCGGGGACCCGGGTATCGTGGGATCTGTGTTCTCGTCATTGCGGTTGGGCGCGTTTGAGTGGGCAGACGCTGGGCGTTGCCTTTGGTGTTTTTTATGTTTGTCGAACGCAGATCATAACGTCGCAAATTCATCAAATAGTGGCTTTTTGTCTTTTTTTTGGTGACCGAAAAAGTATGAAGGAAAGGAATCCGCTGGAAGTCTCCAGGCTGAATATCTGAACATTCAATCTCCAAGGGCATGGCCACTTGTTCTGGGGCGAGTCAGAATGGTGATCAGGGCAAGTGTTGAGAGTGATACTCACGAGTCGATATAGTCAAGTCCGCCAAAGTACTCGAGCATCCGATCACATAGACTCATGTCGTCACCCGGCTCTCCACCGAACAGACGATATTGTTCATCCTGGCCCGATTCCAACCCCGTTGGGCGTTCACGGGTCTGCCATGCTGTACACCCAAAATGCCATATCGGGGCGGGGGCTACAGCTGGGGATCCACATGTAGTGCATGGAGAGTTGTCGATAGACACAGGCTCACAGAAGGTGTTCTGTGGTGTCTGAATGGATGCCGGGGTTTCGGGTTGAAAAGTTATAGATCGGTTGCGTGAACGAGGACGGGTGCGACGTCTGTTATGTCGGCCCATCCTAAAGTGAAGTAAGAAAAGTAAAGACTTTTAGAGGAGCGACCATCACCCCTGAGGACGAGATGAGGTGAAAAAGTTGAGTAGCAGGGGTCGAGCTTTATAAGTAAAAAAAGTTGCGTGAGTCACTATAAAACGACCCACTCTCGGGTCCCACCGAGAAGATCTCCCTCAAGGGATGCCAAGGTCCTTTGATGACTCGGACATCGCGTGATTTGCAGACTTTAGACTTTGAGCACGTTAACTTATTCCATTTGGAATGCTAGCACGCTATCTACTTTATATGCTAGCACGCTATATATACGAGCCATATGAGCCATATGAGCCATATGACTACTATGATGACTACTATTATGACGACAGATATGATACAAAAACTCGACACATGACGACAAGCCGATGCCGGTGCATTAGTGCCGGCCCGACTGGCGATCGTGTCAGGCAACGGAGTGGGCATCCCGATTTCTCCCTACGGAGAACATGGTCTGACTCCGGCAGAGTTTTCTCTCCTTGCATATTTCATTCTTTGTCGGGTTCTAGAATCAGTTTCTGAAAGAAAATAAAAGAATCAACTAGAAATAGCATATAATCAAATAAAATCAAATAACAGAACAAAGAATACAGTACAGTATTCTCCTAAATTAGCCCCTAAATACAGACCCCCTTGACCAGGTGAAACCACTAAAGAAAGGCAAACATCTTAATTTCAATGCTCTCCCTGGCTGCCCCATCTTGAAACTCAGGGTCGACAAATGCAGAGTGTGGGACGCTGACCCCTTTGTCACTGTCGAATTGTGTAAAGACCAAAGGCTCGTGAGGCTGCTGACGGCCCAGATAGTACCATCGCTGGTCTGCACTGAAGGCATACCGGCTTAGTTCATTCCAGCCACGAGCCATTATCAGCCGCGTGGGAATGTTGTCGCGTGGATTGACCGAGTTCCAGTCACAAACTGCAAGGGGATCTCGCTGGATAGTTTTCAACGGTCGCCACACATTGATGATCATGACTCGGCCAGCGAGGAGACGGGTCCGCTCCTGTTCATCGGGTATAACGGACTCCAGATGGTGCAACGCCCCTTCGGCAGTGAAGTCTGAATGCACGCTATGTGCGGGTGCGCGATTATTGGCATGCAAGGACGCATCTGTCGCGAGGCATCGGACTCGATGTGCAAAGGTGACGGTCCTGGTTGCCCCAGTTCTGCAATATGGTTCAGTTAAAATGAAACACAGTCAGGGGAATCAAAACTGACATTTGGCGAACTAGTTCCTCTGTCTTGGGGACGATGGTGTCTTTAACCTGTTCTTCATCTGTGGCATCCCCAGGCATATCATGTGACACATATACAAAGCCATTTTTGTCCAGCGTGAAGTTGGATTCCTGGCCTCGGATGTCATGCACTCTTACTCGGTGCATCTGATCATCAGCCCGCATTGCCTTGACACCCTCCTCAGGGCTCCCATTGGTGAAGTCGATCTGGACACGATTGTCACCCCCTGATGCTCTCCAGAACATAAGTTCCGTATCGACATGCTTCACGGAATGTCCAGAATGATCCCCCATGTTGGAAGCGTTCGCAGATCTCGCTGCATGTATTTTGCGAGCCACCGTCAGGGGAAGCCGTGGGTTATAAGTACCTGCGTCACGGGCGAAAAGGGATATCGATGACCGGCAGTCTCAGCATCCGGTTGATGTGCATAAAAGCCATAGATCCGAAGGATACCTTCATTTCGACGGGGATTAGGGGGGCGTTAGAGCATTAGATGCTCGCTTCCAGACTGATCGGCGCTGGACCAAGACAAATATACGAGTGCGAACCCGAGGTAAAGTTGAGGGGTACATTTCCTTGAAACGAGGCATTCACGTTTCACTTTGTATTATGTTAAAACTGTAGATACGATGAATGATGCTAGGAAGCATGTATGTCAAGGCCAACGAGGTGGTTTAGGTCTGATCTCTCCTCCATAAGAGAGAGATCCTATTTAATGGAGAGCATTTCTCCTAAACTATCCTCTATATAGTAGGTTCAATGCTGATCATGAGATTCATGCTTGGCGAAGCAGGCATTCCCTGGAGATGCCTAAGAAGCCATGAATCTCAACATATTATTTACAGTATACATGGCTTGAACTGGCTTACTTAGATGTTACTGTCAGCCGTGGGGCAGATTCCATACATTAACACACGCATAGATATATCTATATATACTGTTTGGCGAATGACATTGTAGTATGGACAATGAAACATGTACCCGCATGAATAAACATCTGACATCTGTTGACCGTAAATTCCCAAGACATGCAACTATCAAACCTGCTTGGCCCTCTGTGTCACTGAAGCGTGTGGTTCAGTGGAAATGCTTAGGCTATTCCAGGCCAAGCCCAAATCCGACGATTTTCAAGTGAGGTTGTGTTTTGTTCAAGCCGAGGATATCATAGCAGAATAGAAACCAAAGTATCTTATGGTAGGTCGAGTGAGAGAGGTATGTTCAGGTAGATTCATCCCATCGGTCAGCCTTGGCGGCCATGGAAATTCTCTGAGTGTGCCAGATATCACGGATACGGCGGGAGACGTGGTGTAACCAGGCCATTGTGGAGTTGGATATAGTTTGGTGGTTTGGAGGTAATTTGGAAGATCAAGTCAGTTCGATCCGATGTAGATGATTGTGAAGCACGAGTCAAAAGGATATAGCGGACTATATATAACTATCAGACGTCTAATAATTTGTAAGATCAGGTTTGTAAGAAGCCTGGTCGTTTGGACAATCTCCCAAGTCTGGACCTGGGGATGTTTGCCACTCCAATGTATACAAGATGTTTGCCACTATACAGATATATAAGCCAAACCAAACTTTGACGTGGGTCTCGGTCTGGACAACCGAGCTGATTCATGAAAACTGGGACTAGAGGCTAGATCCATGAGGTATTGTATATGCTATTTCCATATGCTGTATACTATCTATACTATTCACACTATTCTCCACGAATAATGGCAAGCATTTCTTCACCCTTGGGCGCTGTAGTGAGGTTCTCATAGCCCGTAGCCGTCACAAGAATATCATCCTCAATACGCACCCCACCAATGTGTACATATTTATCTGCAACGTCGAAATCTATGAAGCGGGCATAGGGTTGATTGCGCGCATCGGCAAGAGCCAGAGGCGAGAAGTACAGTCCTGGTTCAACGGTGACAACCATGCCTTCTTCCAACACCGGCGCAGAGGCAGTGCAAGGCGAAAGGCAGGTAGTGGCCCAGTGCGGGCGGGTCCGACCAAACGCCATGATTGATTTCTCGGAGACATCGTGGACCTCCAACCCGACGTGGTGTCCTAGTCCATGAGGGAGGAAGACCTTAGAAGCACCAGACTGGCGGATCTCAAGGGTTGTGCCGTTCTTGAGTACACCAAGCGCCAGGAGTCCCTCAATAGCGATGTCATGGGCTAGATTGTGGAGAGACAGATATCGGACTCCTTTGCGCATCCCCCGGATACACTCTTCCTGCATACGCTCTACGAGCTTATAGATATCCCGAGCGTGGTCGCTGGGCCATTCGCCAGAAAGAGGGAAAGTCCGCGTCACATCACTGGCATAGCAGTTCCACTCCGCACCAGCATCAAGGCAGACAAGAGGCTTATTGCGGAGGGATTCATTATTCCGGTCATAGTGCAGGACTGCCGCGTTGGGCCCTGATGCGGCGATGATCTGGTACGCCTGATTGCGGGCGCCGTTTGAGACGCAGGTATCTAGGAACGACCCTTCGATTTCCGACTCATTGGAAAAAGTCTGGATGCGTTCAAGGATTTCGCGGTGTGCAATGCCCGAGACCTTGTTCGCTTGGCGAATCATTCGGATTTCATATTCATCCTTAATACCTCTGGCCGCATCCATCGCAGGCATGAGCTTCTCCAACTCGAGAGGCGCATCAGCAGGAAGGTGATCCGGCTTCTCCGATTGATGTACAAGATACAATTCGCTGCCCTCCTTGCGCTCATCCAGCCATGTCTGGAGTCCTTCTTTCAGCGCAGTTTGATAGTGCACTCGGTCCACATCATATTGATCCAATGCATCCTCCCTTGAGAGGGTCGGTCCCATCCAGATAGCCCGATGGAGATCAAAGTCAGGGACGTAAAGGGTCAACAGGTCTCGTTCAATATCGTATGTTAGCGAACAGTCGGGCTCGTTGACTCCGCTCAAGTAGTAGAAGTATCGTCGTTGCCGGAAGGGGCGCGTCTGGTCCGAGTCGCGTAGGTTGATTGTCGGCTGCCCAGAGAGGAAAATCAAGCCACTTGAAGCCTTAAGCTTTCGGGCAACATTGCGCGCGTGATGCTTAGCTAGGGCGGGTTAGCTGAGAAGAGGGCGAAGGGGAAGGTCTAGGGGGACGGACCTGGGTACTTATCGCAGGAAGTAGGAGTTGCCAGACGGATGTCGTAGGAGTCAACTGAATTGATCATGATCTCACGAGCCAAGGGGTCATGAGTGCCCCGAGAGCCCCGAGAGCCTTGGGCTGAACTAGTCGCTCGCATAACTGGATGAGAGGGGTTACTTTAGCAGCAAGGAGGGGAGAGTAAGCCGAGGGTATTAGTGCAAAGTTAGCAAAGAGAAGGGAGATATCAAGGCTCAGAAGCCAGGTTTGTAGGATTACAGGAATCCAAGAGGAGAGGAAGAGCAAGTCAGCCTTGGAGAGAGTTGGAGACCCGAAAGCGTCTTAGATAACTTCCCGCTCGCTCTCTTTCTCCTCTCACTCAACTTTCCAACTTTCCAACTTTCCCAACTTCTGTACTTGTTCCTCGTTCCTCGTTCTTCCTCATCGCTATTAGCTATTCGTTTCTCTGTTCCTTATTTATTACAATCAATGAACCATGCAGGGTTCTGAGGCGAGCCCCGGGCTCCTGCCATCAACCTTGAGAACGGTGATAGGCACTCCGACGTCACCGCTCCTCTCCCCAACCGACCCGTCTCTTTCACAGCAACAAATCCAGTCAAACCTTCAGAATGTTCTCTCCTCGCTGTCAGAATTTCGTCCTGAGGTCGTGGCCGCCAGTGGCAACTCGACCGGCTCGACCGGCAAAGGCATCCTGATTGGGATCTTGTCCGCTTTTGGCTCGGCCGCCGTCGCATTTATCGTGCTAGCGATCTTCTTTTTCTTTAAATATACCCGCCGCGGGCGGATTATGCTGGATCGCATTGGTCGGCCTGGTGAATATGACGACGAGCAGGCGTTTGCGCGCGAGGAAGAGGCGGCGCTAGAGTCTATGGATGACCTGGCGCGGTCGGAGTACTTACGAGCCAAAGGTACGGCAATGCACGAAATCTGCTTGATCGATTTGCTAATGGTGCGCAGCTTTTGTACAAGGAAACCCGCCCGAGTCCGTGCAAACCGACATCTCGTTATCACAATTCCTCGCCATTCAAGAGAAGGGTGTCTCCGCCTGGGAGTTCCAGCCGGAGTTGGAGATTGCAAACTGCTTTGTGGAAGGGCGCACAGAAATCGAGTTCTTCGACTCCGAGTGTAGTGTACAGACCAACCTGCCCATCCCGAAGCAGAATGAGGTCTACTACTGGGAAGCGAAGATCTACGATAAGCCCGAGTCGACCATGATCGGGATCGGTGTCAGTACCAAACCGTATCCTTTGTTCCGAATGCCTGGTATGTCCCACCGAAAGTATTCTTTATCAGGCAACCTGCTAACAGTCACCAGGCCTCCACAAATCCTCTGTTGCCTACGAGTCCACTGGACACCGCCGACTTAATCAACCATTCACGGCAACCCCATACGGTCCCCCTCTACTTCAAGGCGATGTCATCGGTGTAGGCTATCGCCCCCGATCAGGCACGATCTTCTTTACTCGCAACGGCAAGCGGCTCGAAGATGTGGCCCATAACTATCGTTCACAAAACCTCTTCCCCACGATTGGCGCCAACGGACCCTGTACCGTTCACGTCAACTTTGGTCAAATGGGATTCGTCTTCATCGAAGGCAACGTCAAGAAATGGGGTTTGGCCCCTATGACCGGCAGCCTGGCCCCGCCCCCACCCTATGGCAGTGAGCAAGGCAGCATCCTCCTCGAGTCGGGCCGTGAGAGCGCGGCTCAAATCTCCCAACGCGTGTATCAAAATGCCCATTACGCTGCCTCAGGTTCAAGTGTTAGGATCCCTCCGGCGGCCAGCCCAGGCCCTGCTCGATCTCCCACTGACATTTCCCTCGCCCAGCTGGCCCACATCCCTTCCAATGAAGATGCTGGTGAGGGATCTAGTCGTTTTGCTGGCGACGAAGAGCCTGGTGCTCCAGACGATGAAGAGCCTGAGGTCCCACCACCAGAGTACTCCAGCCCTGGCAGCAGTCGCAGGGGCAGTGATGCTTCCCTAGAATATCCCTCCAGAGGCTCTGAGGGATTCAACTCTCCATCAAATGAATCCAGCGAGTTTGATGGGCCAAATCTGCCAAGTTACCAGACTGTCGTAACCAGAGATTGGAACGAACACTCAATAGAGGGCAATGATCCCTGATACAGCGTCTTTGTCTATGAACATAGCTTCCCTTGTTATCTCTTTGTTTTATTTAGCGGGTTCACGGGATGGCGTTACAAGCAACTCGGGCTGATTTTTTGGGATTGGGAATGTGCGAGAGTCAATGAATCATGTATAAGGACGCTGTCCATTTCAATTACAGTCTAGTGCATGTACATGTAGACAGTAAGGAATGAAAGAAGACACCGTATAAATGCCCGATTGCCCCAGAGCTCAGATCGCCTTCTGCCAAGACTCGAAGCTTCGATCTTCCTTTACGTCTCTCTCTCTCTCTCCATTACTCTCTCTGTATGTTTCCAGCATTTCCATTCCATTCATTCAATATCAAAGTGTGTCCAGATTGCCGTGTTCCGCCCGGATCTCCACCCCCGGAAGGTCTCTCCACTGTTTCCGGTCTCCGATACAGCTGGATGGTCCCCACCGTCCCGCGATAAGAGATCCACATGACAAAAGGGCTGGACTTCCGCCTCAGCCTTCTCTCTAACATCTAACATCACTTCTGGCTTCAGCTTATGGTATTTCCCATACTTGGTTTTAGAACAGTCCAAGTCGCAAGTCGCAGGATTACCTGTGTAATTTCCTTTTTTTTTTTTTCCCTGTTTCGCGTTTTTAGCCGCAATTCTGTCGGAGCTGTGAAACAGTCTGCTGAAACACCTCTAGTAGAGGTCAGTCTCCCCGGTAGCCTGGCTCCGCTTCAGTCGTCAGCTCATTGTTCATGTCTTACGCCTCCACGGAGAGTGCAACAATGGCCGACAAAGCCGCATTCCAAGTCATTGTCTTGGTAAGTTTGATTGGTTTCTTGCAGATTCCACCTGCAGAGCCATGTGTCGGAGTTGATACCCCAGCCCGATCATTGGACCTCGTCTCCCACTTGGCTTTTGGGGCTTTGGCAGATGGATCCTCTTACTCCTACTTCTACATCTTCTGCAGAATGCTAACTGGCTCAGGGACCAACGGGAGGACCCCGTGAAGACAGCGTCACCGGCATTCTGGTCCGATCGACCTCCACAAAATGGTCGCCAGACTCTGTGGTAGCCGTGGATGCGGGTACCCTTCTTGCGGGAATCATCCGATTGCTGGAGCGATACATCCCCGAATGCAAGGATGATCAGGGATTGATGACAAATGGGCCCTTTCAGGGGCTTGAGCTGCCCTACCAAACTGCACAGGCCAATGCAGCTCATATCTTTCGGGAAATCATTGGCGCTGTCCTTATTACTCATCCTCACCTGGATCATATCTCAGGGTTGGCCATCAACACTCCGATCTTGGAGGCGGGGGCTGGCCCAAAGCCAGTGGCTGCGTTGCCATCAGTGTTATCCGCCATCAAGAACCACATGTTCAACGATATCATCTGGCCGAACTTGTCGGATGAGGATGGCGGCGCCGGTCTACTCACATACCAACGTTTGGTAGAAGGTGGAAACCCTCGTTTCGGTCGTGGGGAAAGCAGGGGTTATGTGAGAGCCTGTAATGGCTTGTTGACGAAATGCCTCAGTATCAGCCATGGGAAGTGTAAACAACGGTATCATCCCGAAAGTGGTGTGCATCATCGCGCTGGGAGTACTGTCTTTGCAGAACATCAGTTGATGATTCCTTCAAGGGCCATTTCGGTCGACCAGACCGATGGCAGGTAAGCTTATACCTGGTACCTTTTTATCAGCTGAGTTGCTAACACGCACAGTTTCTATTCCCCCGCTCGCTCACCTCGTATATTCCCCTCTAACCCCAAAGAAACCCCTGTGGCGACAGTTGAGAGCTCGGCATTCTTCCTGCGCGATCATCATACCGGCTACGAGATCATTGTGTTCGGTGACGTCGAACCCGACTCCGTGTCTCTTGAGTCTCTCAACAAACTAGTATGGGAGGCGGCAGCACCAAAGATTGCTACAGGTAAACTACGAGCCATTTTCATCGAGTGTTCATACAACGACAGCGTCGACGACGCATACCTGTATGGCCACATGTGTCCGCGACATTTGGTCGCCGAACTCAGCGTGCTAGCCGCCAAAGTTGCGGAAGTGCGCGAAACGAACACGCCGGACAAAAAGCGCAAACGCGAAGCCCCAGCCGTTCCTGAAGCTCGCAGTGAACAAGTGAGCCCTCGATCGAAACGAACCCAGAGTTACGCCGACGAGAAAACGCCGTCTCTTCCCCCTGTCGAACCTCGCTCACACCCGAGCGAGTCGTTTGAGCTGCCTCACGTACCCGCAGCTGCGCCTCCGGGCTTCGGCGATGATGGTGATCATGCAGATGTGGTGGGCTCGGAACCCAGAGGCTGGGATGATACCGAGCCTCTTCCGCTGGAAGGACTGAAGGTTTACATCATTCATATCAAAGAACACCTCACTGATGGGCCGCCTCCCGGTGATCAGATTCTAAGTGAGCTGAAGGCTCGTGGTACGGCGGCGCATCTGGGATGTGAGTTCTTTATTCCTAATCCCCTAGAAGGGATATGGATATGAAAGACATCGGTCAGGGAACTAGAGAGGCGTTCGGATTTACTTTTCCGTTTCTAAGCGTTGAATTTATTATGTCTGTGTACAATAGCTAAACTTCAATTCTCGATGATCAACTGCATCTTCATTCACGGCGCATGTCTTCACTAGCCCTGTACCGTTGGGGGTCCGTTGGGATATGTTGGACGATACTTGGTCGGCAGTGCCTTGAGCAGTCCATCAGAAGAGTAATAGTTGTTTAAGTAAATCGTCCCAAGGGCAAGACTTCATTTCAAAAGTTCGCAAATATGCAACTTAGGACTATCGTCTTCGGCGTGCTTCCACTCGAAGCAGCCGCCATTCTATTTGGCGGCTCTTCGCCCGAATCACTTTCAACGCCTTGCAGTGTCTCTCATTCATCTAGGATCGAGTAGCTTTAATGTGCAAGTGACCAGCACATCCTATACTAGCTCGATTGGAACGACTACGCAGTCAAGCAGCTCTAGAGCAAGCACAGCACTCAACAAGAACGTCGTCATCAGTCACTATCTCAGTGTCAGCAACAGCAACCAAGTCTTGCACTGGAGGAAATGGGCAAACCTACCCTGTCTCCCTTCTGAACACCGACGGCTCCACATATGAAAACCTAGACAAGTTCTGCATCAAATCCGCCGGTCAGATAGACTGGCCCTACAAGCAGACCTTTGATGGTGAATATGCCGGAGACACCAAAGCAGTGATGGTAGTTTCGACACAAAAGGGATGCAAGGCCCCATATGATGGAGAGATTTCAGCCGACGACTGCAAGGAGTATATGAACCTGCTAGCCAACGACTGCGACACGGACAGTAGCAACAAGTACGGCGGTGCCGTCTCCACAGACGAGTGTTACATTTTTAGTTTGAGTGTGACGTCCGAGTCAGAACCAAGCTGTAAGGTGGCGAGCAGGCAATATCGAAGGAAGAATGTGTTCATTATGTTGGCCAGATTGTGATACAAACAGTGGGGATAAGCATGGTGGTATATTCGATGTTGGAAACTGCATGTCCTTCAACATGACGATGTATGATCCGTCTGTCGTGTTCGGGGGCTAGTACATGTCTAGTCTTGCTATGGAATATGTTAACATCTCCTGTAGTCGCGTCATGATGAATGTTTTCATGGAATAAAGCTACTAGGGTAAATCATCGGTCACTTGGTTGAGACTTTGTATGCCTCATATCGACAGAGTGTGGTTTATTTAACAAACTATATTCACAATGGCGAGCTGGAGCTTTCTTCGTGAATTCATTTATTCCGACTCAGCTTGGCCGATAACATCCTCCCAAACCGATGCATCATTGGAAGGAATCCTCAGGCCCTTCATCGTGGAAGCAACGTCCTCGTCCTCACGCTGGGGCCGGCTACCAGGTAGATCCAAGATAGCTTCACCATCCCGAGCAAACGCAATAAGCTCCTCCTCAGTACCCCACTCACTCATGGCCATCACACCGATAGGCACACCGCCATCGGGGCTGTAACCAGCAGGACAGCTAATTGAAGGGCAACCAGTAAAGTTGGCCAACCAAACATATTCCATATTGCGGACAGAAGACTTGCCATCCGACAAGCCCCGAGACAAGTCTGCCTCGCCGCCGTCAATATGCCAACCGGGAATGGGCGTCGTAGGGGAAACGATGAGCAATCCGGGGTGAGTCTTGAAAAGATGAGCCAAATGCGTCATAAGCAAATTGCGCAACCGCTGGGAGGCAAGCAAGTCCTGGGCAGTGATCTGGTACATTCCCATGGAGACGAGCATTTTGTTCGGGGCCGTGAGCTGTCGGATCTGACTCGCATCGACACCTGATGCAATTTCCGCCATAATGGTCAGAGCGTGGGCTCGCTGACCTTCCGGAAGGTATGGGATTGAAATGTCCACAATGGTGTACCCTTCCTGGCGGTAGTATTCGAGCGCTCTATCCAGGGTAGCGCGCACCGGGCCCTCGGCGCGATCGATCCAGTCGCGAACGATACCAATTGTCTTGGTCCTCTTGGCGTCAGAAGAAGCCGGCACCGGATTGGGGAATTGTGATGAAATCGGGTCTTCCGAGGCAGGTGCTGGAGTGGCCATGGTACGGTAGGCGAGGGCGAGGTCATCGATGCTGGCTGCCATGGGCCCGAGGACGCCGACAGTGGGCGCAAGACTCAGAGACGGCGCACCAGACACTCGGCCATGTGAAGGCTTCAGTCCCCAGATGCCACAGAATGATGATGGGATTCTAATTGAGCCTCCACCATCTGCGCCGAGTGCGATCGGCACAAGTCCAGCCCCGACAGCATACCCGGAGCCACCAGATGAACCGCCACAGTAATAGTCCTTGTTGTGGGGGTTTTTTGGCGTCCCATAATTTGGGTTATTGTTGGTAGTATCTGAAAATAGTCAACTACCATTTCATTTTCCGAACGTCAGAAATAAAGTACTCACCAAGTCCCAGTTCGTGCATGGTGGTCTTTCCAATCACTATAGCTCCAGCATCCAGCCACTGCTTCACACACCATGACGTCGCATCAGTGCCATGCTTGAAATCCAGCTTGGTTCCTAGTGTGCGCTTATATCCGGTGATGTGCACCTCGTCCTTCACTGCGACCGGTACTCCATCCAGCGGACCCAGCGGCTGGCCCTTCTTGTATCGCTCGGCGGATGCTTTCGCCGCCGCACGGATTGCATCAGATTGCGACTCAAGGAAAGCAGTTGCGTGTTTCCCAGCCGGCTGAACATCACGTCGGATCAGAGGGAGTAGCGTCTCAATGACGGCGATCGGGGTCAGCTCCCCGGACGAGTA
>ERZ1673737.1582-NODE-1582-length-21344-cov-8.061017_pt1 | contig 21344 bp, 18 predicted proteins | sample MGYA00580211_ERZ1673737 | MGnify/ENA primary metagenome ERZ1673737 (study PRJEB41218, sample SAMN15661789) | gut metagenome | host: Homo sapiens | place: Canada: London | collected 2015-08-20/2019-03-30 | study: EMG produced TPA metagenomics assembly of... | reverse complement strand
CTTTGAAAAGGCTTCTTGCCATTTCGTGTTTCTTACTTAATCCGAAATCCATTTTTTACTTTTCCTCCATAGTTATTATAGTTTCGTGATCGTCTCTTAGAATTACGTCCTGCATTCATGCGGAGCTTTATCATAGTACCCAAACCCCCATTTGAGCTTAAAAAAAGCCCGATGAATCGCTTAGGTTTCCAAGAGGTTACCTAATACATTGCAATAATCGTGCCAACTTTTAAAAGCCTTGATTTATGCGGTTTACGCAAAAACACTGTTTATTTTTTAACACAATCAGCGTTTATACATGTTTAATTTTCCTACACTTTTCTACATTTTATTTGCTTTTTCCACACATATGTGTCATACTGATTCTGAAAAATATGTCATACATTGCATGACTTGCATCTCACAGCAAGAATGCCAATGCATTCTTGAATTTAACCTTTCTCACTACCCAAAAGAGGATTTTAAATGAAACTTTCAAGATTATTATTAGACGCCTTGGAAACTTTTCCAAATTTTATCATTATAGATAAAAATGCAACCATTGTTTATCTGAATGAATCCTATGCCAGTCTCCTTGGTATTCCGCGGGAACAGGCTATCGGACAGCCTGTCACCGATGTGATTCCCAAGACCCGCATGGTTGAAGTATTGAAATCCGGCAAACCGGACATCGGACACCTGATGACTCTTTATGACCATTCCCAAAAGAAAAATGTGACAGTTGCCTGCAATCGCATGCCGATTTTTCAAAATGGCCAGGTCATTGGCGCTGCTGCCGTAACAATCATGCAGGATGTCCTTCCCACAGTCACACAACTGAATCGTGAACTTTCTGCTGTCCGCAAAGAAAACGAATTCTACCGGCATGAATTAAATATGTTGCAGAATCATTTTGACAGCCTGAACCGCATCATCGGTCATTCTTCTGCCTTGCTTGAGATCAAACAGATCATTTCGGATTATGCTGCATCAGATCTGCCAATCCTGATCACAGGAGAGACCGGTGTCGGCAAGGAATTATTTGCAAAAGCAATCCATGAAATGAGTCCGCGCAAATTCCATCCTTATATAAAAATCAACTGTGCCGCTATTCCTACCGAACTGCTGGAATCAGAATTATTCGGATACGAACCGGGTGCTTTTTCCGGTGCGTCCAAAAACGGAAAACCCGGTAAATTCGAGTTAGCCAACCACGGTACGATCCTGTTGGATGAAATCGGTGAAATGCCACAGACACTCCAGAGCAAATTGCTGCGCGTCCTTCAGGAACAGGAATTTGAACGAATCGGCGGTATCAATACGATCAAGGTCAATGTAAGAATCATCTGCTGTACAAACCAGGATCTGCAACAGCTGATACAGACAAAACATTTTCGCAGCGACCTTTATTATCGTATCAACACCGTAGAATTAAAAATTCCGCCACTCCGAAACCGAAAAAAAGATATTGCTGAACTGACCGATTATTTTATTCAAAAATATAATGCCGAACATGATACACACGTCATTTCCATTGACACGGATGTTCTGCAACTCTTCCAGACTTACGACTGGCCGGGAAATGTCCGGGAACTGGAGCACATTGTAGAACGCCTGTGCACCATCAACAACAACCGTACCATTACGATGAAAAGCTGCGGTTTCTTAAAAGAGCTGGTTCAGCAGTCTGTTCATGCAAATCCGGATGGTTCCGCTTCTGCTTTGACCCCATCCGGTTTACAGACACCATTGTCGACAGCACCGAATATTTCTGCCGCACAGTCAAAAGTACCGATCAGCACTTCCTCTCAGACCAGTGAACTGTCCTGGAATGATCTGTCCCGTAAGATACAGAATACAGAAAAGGAAGCTATTATTCAGGCACTGTTACAGACTAACGGAAACAAGGCAAAGGCGGCCCGGCTACTGAATATCGACCGGTCATCACTGTATTATAAATTAAAAAAATATAATATTACGGAATAAAGTCAGAAAACGCAAGTAAAGAAAATGTGGTATTTTTCCTAAGCAGGCGATTGTTAGCTGCGAAGGTAAAATACCACATTTTCGTTTTTCATATATTAAAGTTATTAAAGTAATTTCTATGACACTTTTCCAATACGTTTCAGATAAATCTTTGTCTCACTGACAACCACACCACTCAGTGCCACCAGTGCGATCAGGTTCGGGATCGCCATCAGTCCATTAAAGATATCCGCAATGGTCCATACAGCAGAAACTGTCATGTACGGTCCGATAAATACTGCCAGAATATATAACCAACGATAACCTTTGACTACTTTCTGATTTCCATTGGATAAATACTCCAGACATTTTTCACTGTAATAATCCCATCCGAGAATCGTCGTAAATGCAAAGAACACCAGACAGATCATCAAAATAAAGGATGAAAACTGTTCCGGGAACGGTAATGTCATCTGGAATGCTTTTGTAGTAACTGCCACACCTTCCAGACCGATATTCCATGTACCTGCAATTACAATAGAAAGACCAGTCATTGTACAGATTACGATTGTATCGATGAATGTTCCCAGCATAGAAATCAGACCCTGCTGTCCCGGAGAATCGGTCAGTGCAGCGGCTGCTGCGATCGGTGCACTACCAAGGCCTGCCTCATTGGAGAAAATACCACGAGCAATACCTTTCTGCATTGCTATCAATACAGCTCCCAGCGCTCCACCTGCTGCTGCCCGCAGACCAAACGCACTCTCAATAATTGTCCTGAACGCTCCCGGAATCTCTCCGAGATGTGTCAGCAGAATGATTAATACAACTACTACATATGCAACTGCCATAAACGGTACGACAACCTGTGAAACACTGGAAATACGTTTGATACCACCGATAACTACCAGTGCGACACAGATAGATAACAATACGCCTGCGATTACAACTGTCCAGGAATAATCCATTCCAAACATATGCACAGTCCATGCTTTATCCGGATCAAAAAATGTCTGTACAGCATTTGTGATACCATTGATCTGTGTAAATGTTCCGATACCAAACAAACCTACACAAACACCGAAAAATGCAAAAATCTTTGCCAGCCATCTCCATTTTGTTCCCATACCTTTTTCAATGTAGTAGAACGGGCCACCCACAATATGACCATCCTCTGCAACGGTACGATATTTCACTGCCAGCAGACACTCTGAATACTTTGTAGCCATACCTACAAATGCAGCTACCCACATCCAGAACAACGCACCCGGACCTCCGGCTACCAGCGCGGTTGCAACACCGACGATATTACCGGTACCGATGGTTGCGGACAATGCAGTACATAATGCTGCGAAACTGGATACTTCTCCGCTGTCACCACTTTTTTCATTTACAAAAAGTTCCTTGATTGCACGTGGCAGAAGCCGGATCTGCAGACCTTTGACTCTTATGGTCAAAAATACACCGACTGCCAGAATGAGGACGATCAGGGGAACGCCCCATACAAAACCGTCGATTGATGTAAGAATTTGATTAAATAATTTTGCCATTTTCTTCTCTCCCTTTTTATATAAAAAATAAGGCTGATAAACTATCAGCCTCTAAAGAGTAGAACATGCATATATTGTGGTATGCTCTGTCCTTTTGCCTGAGAGATAAGCGGTTATAACCTGAAAGGAGCGATCCATACGATACGCACGGATCATCCGATCACTTAACCGCGACACCTTCGGCGCTTCGCATATGCGAAGACTCTCCAGAGTGAACTTGTCTGCGATGCCAAAAATATGCATCTGATTTCAACAACAAATCCGTATAAGAGCATATCACAGGTTTTTGCAATATGCAAGCTTTTTTCTTTATACAACGTACATTTGTCTTTGCTTGATGAGCATTCGATACATCTTATGCTTTTCAGATCTTATAAACAGGTTCGACTTGAACTTGCATCATGCTTCCTGTCAGTATACAATATCTGTAACTGATAATATCTTCTGGATAAAATAATAAAAAATAGTTATTTATGAGGTGAAACATTATGAAACAAATTACATTAGGATCCACCGGCATCCAGACACCACAAAATGCCTTTGGTGCATTACCAATCCAGCGTGTATCCACGGAAGAAGCAGTCAAAATCCTGCATCGTGCTTACGAAGGCGGCATGACATTTTTTGACACTGCCCGTGCCTACAGCGACAGCGAAGAAAAAATGGGAGAAGCGTTCGGACACATGCGCAATAAAATTTATATTGCCACCAAAACAGCCGCAACGACTCCGGATGAATTCTGGCGTCAGTTAGAAACATCCCTGCACTTACTTCGGACAGACTATCTGGATCTGTACCAGTTCCACTGTGTCAACCAGTGTTACCGCCCGGAAGACGGAACAGGAATGTATGAATGTATGCTGAAAGCAAAAGAACAAGGGATGATCCGCCACATCGGTGTCACTGCACACAAGATCGGTATCGCAGAAGAATGTGTCGCTTCCGGTCTGTACGAAACCATGCAGTTCCCGTTCAGCTATCTTTCCTCTGTACAGGAACTTCATCTGGTAGAAGCCTGTTCCAGACAGAACATGGGATTTATTGCCATGAAAGGACTGGCTGGAGGGCTGATCCACAACTCCAAAGCTGCCATGGCTTACATGACACAGTTTGATAATGTTCTGCCAATCTGGGGAATCCAGAAAATATCCGAACTGGAAGAATGGCTCTCTTATATGGAAAATACCCCTTCCATGGATGAAGAAATTTCTGCTTATATCGAAAAAGAAAAACTGGAACTGACCGGTGATTTCTGCCGTGGCTGCGGTTACTGTATGCCATGTCCTGCTGGCATTATGATCAATCAGTGTGCCCGCATGTCTCTCATGCTGCGCCGCGCACCGAGTGCCGGCTGGCTGACTCCGCAGATGCAGGAAGAAATGAAAAAAATTGAGAACTGTCTGGAATGCGGCCAGTGCATGAAAAAATGTCCATATGAACTGAATACACCGGAACTTCTGAAGAAGAATTATGAGGATTACAAAAAAGTCCTTGCCGGAGAAGTATCTGTAAATTAAATTCTTGCTGAGGGTAGTTTGGAACAAGCAGAAACGAACTCCAAGGCGCAGCGCAGATAGAAAATCAATCGTGCCGGCATTGGAGTTTTCTTCCAGCTTCTTTTTAAACTACCCTAAGCAAGAAGTTCCGGCAATGTCACAGCCCGCTCATATGCTGTATATTTTTTCAAACGTTCAGCAATGATATCTTTATTTTCCGCTGCTTTCTTATGACCTTTTCGGATATTATTATCATGCAATTCCTGTCCCCACTTACTCCAGCGGTTTTTTGCCATCTCTTCTTCTGTAAATTCAGCTACAAGTTTATCATCTACAATACTGATTTTTGCCTTAGTCAGACACTGTGGGCAGTACACACCATCTGCGCGGATTTCCAACAAGTTTCCATGGCAGTCCGGACAGACACCCGGTGTTCCCACATACTCCATTTTCTCTCCATGCTCTTTCGCAATCAACGCATCTGCCACATTTTCGCCAAGTCTGTGCATTCTTTCCAAAATCTGATCTTCCAGCACCACTGCACCTTTAGATGGTACAAAATCAAAATGAACGGCATCCACCAATGCATCATAAGAACCTGTCAGTTCCATTGCCATCATTTTACATACATTTAACGTAAAATTTGTCCAGTCAGTTCCTCCAAGTGAAAAAGCAGCACCAATTTTATTGTTATGATGAACCATATCACGATAGTTTCCACTGGCGTGCATCTTATTTAACAATTTAATCAACTGCCCAGTTGGAAGCAGATTGTAAGCAGGACTGGATACAATAATCGCATCTGCTTCACGCATGAGCTGCTCGATAAAATAAAAATGGTCTGTTCCATTTTTGTGGATACATCTAAACTCCCAATTTCCTTTCAGATGATTTGTCATACAAGCCTCACATCCTGTACATGTATGAATCGAAGATTCCTGCACACGCACAAGCTGACATTCCGCACCACATTTCTCCTCAATCGCCATAAACGCTTCTTTCATCATAATTTCTGTGTTGCCGTTTTTTCTGCCGGCACAAATACCTAATACCTTCATTATCGTCCTCCTCGTTTTTTATATACTCTCAAATATAAAAAATGACTTCTTTCAAATACAATATGAGAATAATATTTTTTATATTGTATCTAAATTTTACTGTTTTGTACAACATATAAAAAGGATACATTTACACCCTATAGGATGTGGATGTATCCTTTTTTCTTTTAAAATGTATGTACTCTATCCTTTCGTATCTTCCAGAAGGTATTTTAAAAACCCCTTCAACTGCAAGTATCTGTTTTGGGGATACGCTACCATAAAACGATTCCCGACAACATAGGCTTCCGGTTCCAGAGGAATTTTTTTCAAGTGTCCAGAACTGTTTCGGAAAAATTCATAATAGATAAGCGCCACACCTGTTCCACCGTATAAAGCCAGTTCCATACTGTTTACATCATCAAAATACTGTATTTTCTCTGGCGCAAAACCTGTCGATTTACAATATTTTAAAATATTGTCCTCTGCCCGATAAGAATATTTTTGCGACAAAATATAAAAGGTTGTATCCTTTAATTCCTTTGGTTTTACCTTTTCATGATACAGCGGATGTATATCTGATATTACCAGTGATGGCATTAGTTCCATCAATGGTATCTCTGCAAAATCATCCGTCAGTATTTCCTTATTTTCATCTTCCAACGATAAAATGCAATCTAATTCTCCTCGTAGCATTTTCTGTCCTAATTCGCGATATGACAGATTTTCAACCGCAAATTTCCATCCCTGATTTTCTTTTCCCAAAGCATTGATTGCAGCTGCAATACGATCCTGAAGTAAACCAATTGGCAATGTACCGATGTGGATTTCTTTCTCCGCTTCCTGCATTTTTGACTTTGCCAGACTAATCTGCTCCTGCTGTTCGATCAGCATTTTTTTCCAATACTGATACATTTTCTGTCCACCTGCAGACAATGTAATCCCCTGTGCTGTTCGTTCAAATAAAAGAAAACCGAGTTCTTCTTCCAGACGTTTTACCTGCTTGCTGACAACCTGCTGTGCCACATACAACTGCCGAGCTGCTTTTGTAAAATTCATATTTTCCGCTACCTGAACAAAATATCTTATCTGAGTTATTGTCATATTTTATTTCACTCCATCCAGAGATACTTTTTTCTTCACTAATATGTCTTATATTTCTAATATAACAGACTTTATTCCCCATGTGCAGTTTTTTTACATACGTGGTGGTTTTTCATCTGTGCAATTGTTTTTACACGTTAAAGTGTTGCACTTCAATGTGTTGACGTTTTCTTATAAACATGATATACTGGCTGAATCATCAAAATATATAATGTCTTAAAAATCTGGCTGAACTATTTTTCGTTGATTACGTTCTATGCCATTTTTAAATTTGACAAAATACAGATGGCTGAACAATTTAGGGGAGGATTATTTGATATGACAGCAATCATTGAATTTATATACAACTTTTTATGGGGTGATCTGGTCACGCTTCCATTGCCCGGAGGCGGAACATTAGGTCTTCCGCTTCTCGTTATTTTACTGATTCCAACCGGAATCTATTTTACCATTCGGACAAAATTCCTGCCGATCCGCCTTTTTCCGGATATGGTTCGTGCCTTAAATGAAAAAAAAGACAAACACGGCGGTCTGTCTTCATTTCAGACACTGATCGTCTCCACGGCTACCCGCGTCGGCATGGGTAATCTGGTAGGTGTTGTGGCAGCTATCTCAGCCGGAGGTGCCGGTGCTGTATTCTGGATGTGGATCACTGCACTGCTTGGTTCTTCTACTGCTTTTATTGAAGGTACCCTGGCACAGCTCCACAAAGAAAAAGATCCGCTCTATGGTGGATACCATGGCGGACCCGCTTATTATATGCATCATTTTTTTGCAAAAAGAAAAGACGGTACTTATCGCAAATACTCCGTACTTGCTGTACTTTTTGCAATTTCCGGCCTTATCTGCTGGTGCGGCATCAGTCAGGTAATCAGCAATTCTGTTACCTCTGCCTTTGAAAATGCATTTTCCATCCCGCCACTGGCAACGACCATCATCCTTGTTGTTCTTGCTGCAATTATTGTACTTCGAAAAAATGCAACTGTAAAAGTTTTGGACATCATGGTTCCGGTCATGGCATGTGCATACTTTATTTTTACTGTCATTATCATTCTTACACACCTCGGACAGATGCCGGACGTTTTTGCACGTATTTTTCAGGAAGCATTCGGTTTCCGCCAGGTTGCAGCCGGCGGTTTCGGTGCTGTATTAATGAATGGTGTAAAACGAGGACTGTTTTCCAATGAAGCCGGTTCCGGTTCTGCACCATGTGCGGCAGCTGCTGCCAAAAGCGATGACGCTGTTAAAATTGGTCTGGTACAGTCACTGGGCGTATTTATTGATACCATTGTGATTTGTACCTGTACTGCAATGATCCTGCTTCTCGTACCACAGGAACTCACCAACGGACTTGTCGGCATGGATCTGCTGCAGACTGCTATGCAGTACCACCTTGGAACATTTGGAACAATCTTTATTGCAGCTACTCTGGCAATGTTCAGTTTTTCCACCTTCATCGGAATTCTGTTCTATGCCCGCTCCAACGTAGCCTACCTGTTCGGAAATAAATGGTGTTACCAGACTGCCTACAAAATCGTGGCTCTTGTAATGCTCTTCATCGGAGGACTTGCAGCCTACACCACAGTATGGGATCTCGGTGACGTAGGAGTTGGTCTTATGACCATCTTCAATCTGATTGCACTCTACCCGATGGGAGGACAGGCACTGAAAGCCCTGAAAAAGGCTGGAAAGTAATGTGAATTTTTTATATAAAGGAACTGTCGGAAAGAATCGAATGCAGACACGAACAATTTTCTATCTTCGCTGCGACGGCTCATTAACTGTTATTGCGGCAGTCCATATTCTGATATAGAAAAAGAGGTTTCAATTTTATCAAAGCGAACGTCTTAGTTCGCGTGATACAATTGAAACCTCTTTTTCTTTCACGACTTAAATCACTGCCGCTTCACAACTTAAATTTCCGCCGCTCAAAAAGTCCAAAAACCTATTTCGCATTGGCCGGCTCCACATTAATGCTCTTTCCTTTGATCTTGGCATTTTTCATTGCTTTCAATACAGCCGCTCCATACTCTCTCGGAACTTCCACAAATGTATAGCTGTCAAACATATCAATAGCTCCTACCAGATCACCCGGCATTCCGGACTCTCCGGCAACTGCTCCGAGGATATCTCCCGGACGCACGCGCTGTTTTTTACCAATGTTGATAAAGAGACGAACCATGCCATCTTCTGCACCGGTATCAGAGAAATCGAAATTATCCTGTTTTACGCCTTCGCGCTCTGCCTTTCCAAGTGCCTGATATAAAAAGGCTGCTGCCAGATCCATTGCCGTATAATCACCGTTATTGATCTGAGATTCGATCATATTTACCATCTTAGTCAGATCTTCATTTTCGATGATCTGGTCTAACTGATCCATGATTTTTTCGCATTTAGCTTCCTCTACGTCACGCATGGACGGAATCGGCTGTGCATAGATCTTGGTCTTGCAATAACGCATGATCTCTTTTAACTTGTAAACTTCTTTTCCCTTTACAAAAGAAAATGCTCTACCCGTTCTGCCTGCGCGGCCGGTACGACCGATACGATGAACATAGTACTCGTCATCCTGCGGCAGATCGTAGTTAAATACTGCCTCCACGTCATCAACATCGATACCGCGGGCAGCCACATCTGTTGCCACCAGAATCTCTGTCTTGCCATTACGGAAGTTACGCATTACACGGTCACGCTGCTGCTGTTTCATATCACCATGCAGACCTTCTGCAAAATAACCGCGGTTCTGCAGTTCGTTTGCCAGTTCATCTACCATGTGTTTTGTATTACAGAATACAAGGGAAAGCTTCGGATCATAAACATCCAGAAGTCTTGTTAAAATATCCAGTTTGTCTTTTCTTCTGACATCATAATAATACTGCTCAATATTTTTCACCGTCAGCTCTTTTTTTACAACTTTGATGGTCAGCGCATCTTTCTGATACTGTTTTGTGATCTCCATAATCTCTTTCGGCATCGTTGCGGAAAAAAGAACGGTCTGACGATCTTCCGGAAGATATTTTAATACTTCTTCGATATCCTCACGGAATCCCATATTCAGCATTTCATCTGCTTCATCCAGAATAATCGTATGGATAAAATCACAGCGGATGGTCTTTCTTCTTAAATGATCCATCACACGGCCCGGAGTACCAACGATAATCTGTACACCGCCTTTTAAAGAACGGATCTGTTTTCCAATCTCCTGCCCGCCGTAGATTGGAAGAATCTTAATACCATGCATGTATTTTGCCAGGTTGTGTAACTCATTAGATACCTGAATTGCAAGCTCGCGGGTCGGGCATAAGATCAGTGCCTGTGTCTTCTTCAGTTTCGGATCCACTTTGTGAAGCAACGGAATACCGAAGGATGCAGTTTTTCCGGTTCCTGTCTGTGCCTGTCCGATGACATCTCTGCCGCTCATAACAGCCGGAATAGACTGTGCCTGAATCGGAGTCGCCTCCTCAAATCCCATTTCTTTGATAGCCCGCAGAATCTGCGGATTTAAATTTAAGTCTTCAAATAAAACTGTACTCATATAGTTCCTTTCCAAATAAAAAGTTGTTATTCAGAGTCTATTATATTCATTCTATTTGCTTCGAATCTGTACAAATATGATTTTTAACACGATTTTCAAAGATATTCTAAATAAATCAAAATATATACTCTAAATAAATTTGCAGAAAAAAAGTGTGCCTTGCACACTGAATTCAATGATAACAAAGCACACTTTAAAAGTCAATGCAGACTTTTATATCACAAAGGCTAATAGCACAGCAATATCAAAATTCAACCAATCTCATTCACATTTATGATGGAATCGTCGTTTCAATCTTCTTTTTCCATACACCGCTCAGATATCGCAAACCTCCCAGACCTGCTGCACACCACCAGGTGATTGGAGATACCCACCAGAGCCCCCAATATCCCCACAGACAGGAAAACAAAAATGCAAAACCAATACGGGTAATGACCTCACTGATGCCCATCCAGATGGTAATTTTTACGTCTCCTACTGCCCGAAGCATGTTATGAAACAGATTTAATGTTCCGACACCGATCAAAAACGGTGCAAAGATATGCATATACTCTACACCATAACCAATCGCTTCCTGACTGTCAGTAAACATCCGCATGATCGCTGGTGCCAGCAGGAAGATCAACGGTGATACAACCGCATATCCAATGGCATTCAACAAAAACGTAGTGCGAAATCCGGCTTTGATCCGCTCGATGTTCTTCGCTCCCGTATTTTGTCCGGTAAAGGTTCCCAGTGCCGTTCCGAGAGCATCGCCCACCTGCATTCCAAGCCCTTCCACTTTGATGCATACACCATACGCTACAACCAATGTCGTTCCATATGTATTTACCACTGCCTGTAATGTCATATCTGAAATAGAAATAATACTCATCTGCAACGCTGCCGGCAGACCATACACCAGCATTTGTTTTCCGATATAAGTATCCAGTTTCAGTTTATCTCTGCGGATCCGCAGCATCGGCAAAATCTTCCATGCATAAAGCAGGCAGGCCACGCCGGATATAATCTGCGCCAGTACAGTTGCAAATGCAGCACCGCCAACTCCCATAGGGATCACAGCCACAAATAAAATATCAAATACAATATTCAACAAACTGGAGATACCAAGAAAAATCAGCGGAACCACGGAATTACCCAGTGAGCGTAAAACGGCAGAAATCCAGTTGTACAACATCGTTCCGACAGAACCGGCGCAAATGATCCGCAAATACAAAACAGCCGCGTCCAGCACCTCTGCTGGAGTCTGCAGCACGATCAGTAACGGTCTTGTCGTAAGCAGTCCGATCACTGTTACAAGTATCGTCATACCAAGTGCAATAAATATAGATGAAAAGAATGTCTTTACTACTTTATCCTCTTCCTTTGCGCCATAGTACTGTGACATAACAACCGTTACACCCGTCGTCAGACCGATGATCAACGAAAATACCAGATACATACCGACACCTGCCACACTGACCGCTGCCAGCGCATTATCCCCTAAAAAATGCCCCACAATATACGAATCTGCAAAATTATAAATTCTCTGAAAAACCAGCCCCAGCAACACAGGCATCGCAAACCTCAAAATCTGCGGTGCGATACGTCCGGAAGTCATATCCACAATTACTTCTTTTTTCATACTCATTTCTTCCCCTTTCAATCCCTGCTTTTTATGCTTCCATCTCAAATAATCTTGGCACTTCTTAACTATGCTTGTATTGTATCTCATACCGTTTTGAAAAAATAGTCATTTTCTTCCCCAAAACTGTAAAATCGTATCGCAAATAATATTTTTTTCATGTATTATAGAAACAAATAAAATACATGCTTCTGTATTTATATATTTTTTAGCGTACCGACAACTAATACCATCAGCCATAATGACAAGAACATGAATATAAAGGAATTTTACTATGAAACTAAACTATAATGAAAAAGAACTGCATCAACTTCTACAGGACTTCCACGACTTAACAAAGCTGACACTGACCCTCTACGATCCCGAAGGAGAATGGATCCTCAGTTATCCGACAAAAGAAAACTGTTTCTGCCATTATATCAAAACTTCCCCGGAAGGAGCCGCCCTCTGTGACGCTTCCGACCGTGCTTCCTTTGAAGCAGCAAAAGCATCCGGCGAATGTGTCATTTACAAATGTCATGCCGGTTTGATCGAAGCCACCGCCCCCATCGTCAGCGACGGATTTACCATCGGCTACCTTATGATGGGGCAGGTTGCAAATGCAAACTCCCCGAAGCAGTTACAGTCACTAATTGAACATGCATTACATAAATATCACCTGAGTACCACAGAAACCAATATTGCTAACTCAACCTCACCCGATACAAACGAAGCAAACAAATTCGTCGAATATGACAATTGGAAACAATATGCTAATGCAATCCCTTGCATCTTCGACACACAGATTCACGCCGCCGCAAGCATCATGGAAGCATGTATTTCTTCCATCCTGTACAAAAAATTGATTTCTACCGAAAAACAACAGTTTGAACAAAACATCAACACTTACATTCTAAATCACCTGACCGAAGATCTATCCGTAGACCGCCTCTGCGAACACCTGCATTTAAGCCGCCGCAAGATCTACGAATACTCGGAAGAATTTTTACATTGCAGCATCGCCAAATACATAAAAAAAATGCGCCTGCAGTATGCGCAGACACTATTAACCAAAACAATTTTACCAATTTCTACCATTTCCGAACAATGCGGATTTTCCGACTACAACTATTTCTGTCGGGTTTTCAAGCAGGAAAATGGCATGTCCGCACGAAGTTATCGTACAGCACAGCAGACATAATTTTCTGTGATCCTATATTTTTTTGCAATACATACACTGTATATAGCACTTTATGCATTAGACACACATACTGTATTTACCATTTACGTTAACTCTCGCTTTGTGTCGTGGTGATTTCACGCACTTTTTGTTATGGTTTTTCCTGAAAGGAGGCAAAAGCAACAACATGGATCAGAAAAAGATCGGTCTTTTTTTAAAAGAACTCAGAAAAGAAAAAACACTTACACAAAGTCAGCTTGCAGAACAGCTCAACGTATCTGACCGAACCGTATCCCGCTGGGAAACCGGAACGAATTTACCAGATCTGTCTATATTAGTTGAACTTGCAGATTTTTATGATATTGATATCTGCGAAATCATCGACGGAGAAAGGAAAAGCGAGAATATGAATGTAGAAATGAAAGACACTTTAATGAAAGCGGCACAATATGCCACAGAAGACAAACATATACAAATGAAAAAACTGACCGGATATATCCTGTCAGCATTCGGATGCTTCCTGATTTTATCCGGATTTACCGTATTTCCAAGTGAAAGCGGCTGGGCAGCAAAATTTGCCATTTTAGGAGCCATTATCGTAACCATTGGAATCTTCCAGTTACTCAAAAAAAGCAAATTAGTGAAATCTATAATTATTTTTATTGCGATCCTGTTTGGCATGATCTGGCTGGACTTCGCCAGTGTATGCTATATCCGGCAGGCACCACGATTCGCCTATTCCGTAGAATACAGCGATGAAACTGTCATCTATCATGCTCCGTTTTATTCCGTATACAAATACGGCCGGGACACCTTGGGCGAATACTATCAAGTTTATATTGGATTTGATAATTTATAAAATTGATTTTCATAATTTACCAGTACAATACATATATTTAAAAGAACTCTGAAAATGCCAGTTTCCAGAGTTCTAAAGTTCATTCCGGAGAACTACACCGTCAGGCTAGTGCTGCCGTTTGTCTCTGTCTAACCATTTGCAAATATAATAACCCGCTATAGATGCCAATACAGAGATAAGAAAAGCAAGTATGTATTCCATTAGGCTCACCTCCTTCCTACTGGAAAGAGTCGACAGCAATAACATAATAGCACGAAACTTTGTTCGATTCAATTAAAAATATTGTTCATTTAGATATTGATTTTTTCAAAGGAAAGGTTTATTATAGTGGTGAGTAAGAAAAGTATGTATTCCATTAGAATACAAAAACCCTCGAAGTGCCAGCTTCGGGGGTTTTATTTCATTCATATTATTTTTGCGTACAAACAAACGAATGTTTTAACATTACTTATGTGCACGCACGGCTGGAGCCACCGTGTAAATGGAACAAAACTGAAAATGAAATCCAAGACAAGACGATAGGGTGATTTTCGTTACCGAAGTGAGCATAGCCCGCCTCCGTGAGTGTGTCTGAGGCTGCTGATTTTGCAGCCGAGTTCACGGAAGGAGGCGGAGATAAGCGGCGCAACGGAGGTAGAAAATCATCCGTGTCTGTCTGGATTTCATTTTCAGTTTGTTCTTTTCACCACACCTAGTGGCGATATTTATTTGCTTCTTTCAGACGTGCCATCGCTCTTGCCAGCGATGTGGTATTACGATAATATTCCATCCGGCTCTTATGCTGCAGTAACCGTTCTTCTGCACGCTCTTTTGCCTCTTTCGCACGACGTATATCGATTTCCTCCGGGCGTTCGATCGTATCCACCAGAATTTCCACCTGATTATCAGAAGTAACTTCTGCAAAGCCACTTCCGCAAACTGCCGGAATCATTTCACCTTTCGGTGTTCCGATACGGACCTCACCCGTCTTCAATGCAACGACACATTCCTCATGATTTGTCAGGATCTGAACTTCACCATCAATTGCAGGTAATACAACAGATGCTGCCTCGTCATCATAAAAGATCTTATCATATGCAATAATTTTTAAATGAAATGTACTCATAGTCACACCTCACTAATGATTGCCGTTCTTTGCTTTTTCAATGACATCGTCAATGGTTCCCACATTGAAAAATGCCCATTCCGGATACTCATCCATCTCACCGTCAATAATTTTTTTGAAACCTTTGACGGTCTCTTCCAACGGTACATATTTACCTGGAATTCCGGTAAATGTCTCAGCCACATGGAACGGCTGTGACAGGAAACGTTGGATTTTTCTTGCACGGTATACCGTTGTCTTATCCTCTTCGGAAAGTTCTTCCATACCAAGGATAGCAATGATATCCTGCAGTTCTTTGTAACTTTGCAGGATTTCCTGTACACGACGGGCAACCTCATAATGCTCTTCACCGACGATATCCGGCTCCAGAATACGTGAATTCGACTCCAGCGGATCAACGGCCGGATAAATACCCTGTTCAACGATCTTTCTGGAAAGTACCGTTGTTGCATCCAGATGCGCGAATGTGGTTGCCGGAGCCGGGTCAGTTAAGTCATCCGCCGGTACATAAATTGCCTGTACCGAGGTAACGGAACCCTCTTTTGTGGAAGCGATACGCTCCTGCAATTCACCGACTTCATTTGCCAGAGTCGGCTGATAACCTACCGCAGAAGGCATACGTCCAAGCAATGCGGAAACCTCTGAACCAGCCTGTACATAACGGAAAATGTTATCGATAAATAACAGTACATCCTGGTGTTCTTTGTCACGGAAATACTCTGCCATAGTCAGACCGGTCTCAGCTACACGCATACGAGCTCCTGGTGGCTCATTCATCTGTCCAAACACTAAGGCTGTTTTTTCCAGAACGCCGGATTCTTTCATCTCTGTCCACAGATCATTACCCTCACGGGAACGCTCTCCGACACCGGTGAAAATAGAATATCCACCGTGCTCTGTTGCAATATTACGGATCAGCTCCTGGATCAGAACGGTTTTACCGACACCTGCACCACCGAACAGACCGATCTTACCACCTTTGGAGTATGGAGCCAGAAGGTCAATAACTTTGATACCCGTCTCCAGAACTTCGACAACCGGACTCTGTTCTTCAAAGGATGGCGGTTCTCTGTGGATACACCAGTTTTCTTTTGACTCTACCGGTTTTCCATCATCGATTGCCTCACCCAGAACATTGAACAGTCGTCCCAGCGTTGCTTTTCCTACCGGAACTGTGATACCTGCGCCGGTTGCTGTTACTTCCATATCACGATGAAGCCCTTCACTGGAAGCAAGCATGATACATCTTACGGTATCATTTCCAATATGCTGTGCCACTTCCATGACACATGTTTTTCCATTATTATCAACTTCGAGTGCATCTTTGATGCATGGAAGGTTATGGTCGGAAAACTCTACGTCTACAACAGGCCCCATGACCTGAACGATTTTTCCTTTATTCATATCGCTTCACCTCTCTTACTTTTTCTTACTCTTCTGTGCCTTGGCACCTGCAATGACCTCAGTGATTTCCTGAGTGATCGCTGCCTGACGCACACGGTTGTATTCAATTTCCAGATCATGCAGCATCTGCTTTGCACTATCGGTAGCGGTCTGCATCGCCATCATTCTGGAATTATGTTCACTGGCATAAGATTCTACCAGCGCACCATATACAAAACCACACACAACGTTTGGAATCAGGCTGTTCAGCACCGATTCCACAGAAGGATGAAATGTCATTCTGTCACTGTATCCTTTCAGATTTTTGTGTGTATATTCTTCTCTCTGCAGTGGAAGCAGTTGAAACATATCCGCTTCCATCTTGAACGCATTGATCATTTTTGTATAGATAATATAAACCTCATCAAGTTCCTCACGTACATATTCATCAATCAGCTGCAGACCGATGTGACGCGCCCTGTAAAGGGTCGGATTCTGCACGGTATAACTGAATTCTCCGTCAATATTTACATCTTTTTTCATGAAATACTGCCGGCCTAACTCACCGACCACAAACAGTTTGTTCTGTTCGCCCTTTTCCAGCTGTTCCGATGCAAGCTTCAGAACGTTGTGGTTGTAAGCTCCTGCCAGACCCTTGTCGGCAGTGATCACAAGGTAGCCGCGCTTTTTCTGGTCATCCGGGATATCTCTTCCGAAAAAGATATTGTTTGTGTCCGGAACGGACTTCATAAAACGCGCGACTGCATTCTGCTGCGCAAAGAAAAACGGTTCCGTATCTGCCAGACTTTTCTTTGCCTTCTGCATCTTTGACGAAGAAATCATATACATGGCACTGGTGATTTTCATCGTATCTTTGATACTCTGCATTCTGCTCTGTATCTCTCTAGCACTTGCCATGATAGACCTCCTATTTTACATACTCTCTGGCGGCAGCGAGGATCTTTTCTCCAAGTTCATCGGACAGAGCTTTTGTCTCATTCAGCTCAGCGATGATCTCAGGATGTGCATTTTTGAAATATTCCAGCATACCCTTCTGGGTCTCTTTGATTTTTTTAACTTCCACATTCAGGAAAATCTTGTGTGTGGCGGTCCACAGTGTAATAACCTGCTCTGCCATATCCAACGGCTGGCAAAGCGGCTGTTTTAACAGTTCCATCAGACCTTTTCCGTACTGTAACTGCTCTTTGGTATCATCATCCAGGTCAGAACTGAACTGGGTAAATACTTCCATCTCACGATACTGCGCCAGATCGATACGGATACTTCCTGCTGCTTTTTTCATCGCTTTTGTCTGTGCGGCACCACCGACACGGGATACAGACAGACCTACGTTTACCGCCGGTCTCATACCGGAGAAGAATAAGTTACTCTCCAGGAAGATCTGACCGTCTGTGATGGAAATTTCGTTGGTCGGAATGTATGCAGATACATCACCGGCCTGTGTCTCGATAATTGGCAGGGCTGTGATGGAACCGCCGCCCAGTTTGTCACTCAGACGACTGGAACGCTCCAGCAGTCTGGAATGCAGGTAAAAAACATCACCCGGATAAGCCTCACGTCCCGGAGAACGCTCCAGCAACAGGGACAATGCACGATAAGCTACCGCATGTTTTGACAAATCATCATAAACGATAAGCACGTCTTTTCCCTGATACATAAAATATTCTGCCATGGCAGTTCCCGCATACGGTGCAATATACTGCAGCGGAGCCGGATCACTGGCTGTTGCTGCTACAATGATAGAATAATCCATAGCACCGTGCTTTTTCAATGTGGATACAATTTTTGCAATTGTTGATGCTTTCTGTCCAATTGCGACATAAATACAGATGACATCTTTTCCCTTCTGGTTGATCATGGCATCCGTTGCAATGGATGTCTTACCTGTCTGACGGTCACCGATGATCAGTTCTCTCTGTCCACGTCCGATCGGGAACATAGAATCAATGGAAAGAATTCCTGTCTCCATTGGTACACTGACCGATTTACGTTCCACGATGCCCGGTGCTTCATTTTCAATCGGCCGGTAATCATCTTCTTCGATATCGCCCTCTCCATCAATTGGAGCACCCAGGGCATTGATGATTCTTCCGACAAATTTATCTCCAACCGGAATTCCGGCTTTCTTTTTGGTTCTTGTTACTTTGGTTCCTTCCTTGATCCCTGTATCACGGCCAAACAGAATGACACCGATCTCATTTCTTCTGACATCCTGTACCATACCTTTTACGCCGTTCTCAAAGACAACGATCTCACCATACATGGCCTGGTCAATTCCATAGACAGTGGCAATTCCGTCACCAACCCAGATGACATGACCAATTTCTCGATCCTTCGCCTCAAAATCGTAATTTTCGATTTCTTCTTTCAGGATGGAAATAATATCCTGTGAACTGATAGCGCTCATTGTCCTATCACCTCTTTCTTTTACCTTTTACTTCTTACTCTGCCTGTTATAATTCAGCCTGATTCTGAATCATACCGAGCTGCTCCTGCATGCCGCGGATCCGTCCGCTGATGCTCCAGTCCCATTCACGGCCATTGGCAGCGAGGACAAAACCTCCCACCAGACGCTCATCCCTGATCATCTCAAGCTCAACCTGATGCGCATCAAACTCTTCCATCAGGAATTTTTTAATTCCTTCCAGCTGATTATCATCCGGTGCTGTCACATAACGTAATGTTGCGTTTACGATTGACTGATGTTCATTTGCATACATTTTGTATTCCTCCACGATCTCTTCCAGATATTCCACGTCAGAATAATCACAGAGAATCTTCATAAAATTCTGTAACTTTTTTCCCGGGAAAATACGGTCAACCACCGCATGTTTTTCCTCTTTGTAAACACTTGGGTCTGTCAGCACACGCTGTAATTCGGGACTCTCCCGATAAATCTGTACTGCAGTTTCAAGATCTTCTACCGGAGCCTTCAACTCCCACAAAACTCTTACATATTTAGCCGTTGTTGCTGTCATGTTTGTCACCCGTTTTACTTAAAAACTCATTGTAAAGCTGTTCATCCGTGACTTTACTGCTATTCTCTCCGATAATTTTGATCGCTGCAGCCATAGCCAGCGTACTGATCTCTTTCTGTACACTCTGCAATGCTCTGTCACGTTCTTTTTCCATATCCTGATTTGTTTTCTCAAGCAAAGCTTCGGATCGTTTTTCCGCATCGGAAACAATCTGCTTGTACTGCACATCTGCCCGTTCTCTGGCATCTGCCACAATCTGGACTGCCTCCTCTTTTGCGCCCTGCAAAGATGCCTCATACTGAGTTTTCAACTCTAAAGCCTCTGCATTTACCGTATCTGCTTTTTCAAACTGTTCCGCTACCATCTGTTTTCTCTTTTCGATGATATTTAAAACCGGTTTGAACAGAAACTTTCTGATCAGGAAATAGAAGATCAACAGGTTCACAATGATCCATATAAGGTTTGAATCAATTCTCAGCATCCTGAAATCCTCCTTCTAAAGACAAAATCTCACGTCTTTGTTTTTATTTGCAAAGGAAAATGATCAGAATAGCGACAACCATACCATAAATAGCAGTTGCCTCTGCCAGTGCACAACCAAGTAATAAGTTCTTGCTGATCTTGCTGTCAGCTTCCGGCTGTCTTGCTACGGCATCTACTGCTTTACCTGTTGCGATTCCAATACCTACACCTGCTCCAATTCCTGCTAATGCTGCGATACCAGCTCCGAGTGCGATCATCATAATAATTATCTCCTTTTCTCACTTCAAATTTTTTATTCTGCCTGTAATTCAATAGCTTCCTTGATGTATAACGATGTCAGGAACACAAATACATATGCCTGGATCAATCCATCAAAAATATCAAAATAGAAACTAAATACCAGCGGTACCACCATCGGCACAACCGCCTTGATCAACTCCATGATAACAAACGCGCCGAGTACATTTCCGAACAGTCGTAAACATAACGAAAACGGTCGGATAAAAATCTCCAGAATGTTGATCGGTGTAATGATCGCGACAGGCTGTGTAAATCCTTTCGCCCACTTCTTTACACCTTTTGCACGGATACCGGCGGCTTCCACCAGTATGATACTCATCAACGCAAGAGCGATCGTACAATTCAGGTCCTTTGTCGGAGGCTTAAATCCAAATAAGCCAATTACATTTGCAATACCGATAAACAGACCGACGCTCATCAGATAAGGGATATAACATTTTCCTTCCTCTCCGAGCAGCCCTTCGAAAAATCCATAAAATTTTCCGATACATACTTCCAGAAACAACTGCCTCTTTCCCGGATTCTCCACGCTCAATTTCCGCGTCAGGAAAATCGATGCCACTATGACAATTGCCATAATGATCCACATAACGACAACTGATTCCGCGATTTTGATTCCACCAAAAATGGGTATCGTGAACACCGTCTTGACACTCAGTTGGTCGATCAACTCATCTACCAGTCCGTTCGTAGCGGTCACCTCCTTCTTTTCTCTTTCTTCTGTTTTTTGAACGCAGATCACGAAGCGACTGCGTTCATGAGCAAG
>ERZ1673737.1581-NODE-1581-length-21350-cov-12.718056_pt1 | contig 21350 bp, 16 predicted proteins | sample MGYA00580211_ERZ1673737 | MGnify/ENA primary metagenome ERZ1673737 (study PRJEB41218, sample SAMN15661789) | gut metagenome | host: Homo sapiens | place: Canada: London | collected 2015-08-20/2019-03-30 | study: EMG produced TPA metagenomics assembly of... | reverse complement strand
GGAACACTTGGTCAACCCAATCGGAATGAGTGATCAACTAAAGTGGAATAATCAATCGAAAATCTTTAATATCTATTATAAACAATTATATCACTATTATCTTATTAATATGTATAGATTTCATACTAAGTCTCTTTATAACAAAAAAGAATAGAAAATCCATTTTACTAGACTTTCTATCCTTTTTGATAACTAGACTTTTTTAATACCATATATTAAGTAATAATTACAATTTATACCTTCTCAAAGAAAGTATCAGGATGTCCTGGATCAAAGACCTCATTACATGTCATCACTGTTACAAGATCTTCTGTATCAGATAGATTGATGATATTATGTGTCCATCCTGGAATCATATAGATTGCTTCTATCTTATCTCCTGATACTTCAAACTCTACTGTCTCTCCAGTATTGATATTACGTTCCTGAATGAGTCCATGTCCATGCACCACAATGAACTGCTCCCACTTGCTGTTATGCCAGTGCTGTCCTTTTGTGATGCTTGGCTTGCTGATATTGATGCTCACCTGACCGCAGTCTTCTGTATGCACTAGCTCTGTAAATGATCCTCTCTCATCACAGTTCATCTTCATTGCATACTTGAACTTGTCTGTAGGAAGATAGCTAAGATATAGACTAAATAGCTTCTTCGCAAATGATCCATCAGGACACTTAGGCATCATGAGTGATACAGGCTGTGACTTGAATTCTTCTAATAGATCTACAATCTCACCAAGTGTTGCCTTATGTGTAACTGGTACACAACAGTAACGGCCATTATCATCAAGTACTGTCTCTACTCCATCAAACTCGCAGTGCTTTTCCTTGCCTTCTAATAGGTCAAACATACCTTCTACAAGATCATCAATGTATAGTACTTCCAGTTCTGTACTTCTGTCATTGACTGTGAATTCTTCATCATTCGCTACTGCCCAGCAGAATGTTGAGATAGCTGAGTTGTATTTAGGACGGCTGTGTCCCATAAGATTCACAAAGCGATATACATAGACAGGTGCACCTGTTTCTTTGCTGTATTCAAAGAACAGTTCTTCTCCTGCCTTCTTGCTTCTTCCGTATTCACTGTTTCCAAATCTGCCTGCAAGTGTAGCCTGGACTGAAGAAGAAAGCATGATTGGGGCCTTATTTTTGTGCTTCTTTAATGTATCAAGAAGCTTTGATGCAAAGCCGAAGTTTCCTTTCATGAAGTCTTCTGTATTTTCTGGACGATTGACTCCTGCAAGATTGAATACGAAATCTGCCTTGGCACAGTATTCATCTAACTGTTCTTCTGTACTGTCGATATCATATTCATAGATTTCATTGATTTCTATATCTCTAGTTCTATTCTTGCCGTCTCTAATGTTCTTTAGGTTATTAACGAGTGCAGTTCCTACCATTCCCTTTGCACCAGTAACTAATATATTCATAATAATATCTCCCTTCTATGATTTAAGGGCAGGTGCAGTTAATAAAGCACCTGCCCTTGTTATTTTACTGGTCCTTTCTCCAGACCATCTTGTTTACTACATTTACATAGCCCTGGATGATACGTACTACCTTCATAGATACTGTCTCATCTACATAGTCAGGACATGGCTTTCCTAGTACACCCTTCTGTTTCATCTCAATGGCCATATCTGTCGCATTAAGAAGTTCCTTGGTAGTGATACCTGCTAGGATGAAATCTCCTGCTTCTAATGCTTCTGGTCTTTCTGTACTTGTTCTAATACATACTGCAGCGATTGGATGACCGATTGATAGATAGAATGAACTTTCTTCTGGTAATGTACCTGAATCAGATACGATAGCTAAAGCATTCATCTGAAGACAGTTATAGTCATTAAATCCTAATGGTTCATTGACTCTTACTCTTGGATCTAATTTGAATCCACTTTTTTCAAGTCTGTGTTTACTTCTTGGATGACATGAATATAAGATTGGCATTTCATATTTTTCTGCAAGAGCATTGATAGCTGTAAATAAAGAAATGAAGTTCTTTTCTGTATCAATATTTTCTTCTCTATGAGCACTTAACAGAATATAGTTGTCTTTTTCAAGGCCCAATCTTTCTAAGACATCTGATTCTTGGATCTTATCAAGATTTCCTCTCAATACTTCTGCCATAGGAGAACCTGTCATATATGTTCTTTCCTTAGGTAATCCTGTATCAGCCAGATACTTACGTGCAAACTCAGAGTAGCATAGGTTTACATCAGAAATGACATCTACGATACGTCTATTAGTCTCTTCTGGAAGACATTCATCCTTGCATCTGTTTCCTGCTTCCATATGGAATAGTGGAATATGCAATCTCTTAGCACTAATTGCACTCAAACAGCTATTTGTATCACCTAATACTAAATAACCATCTGGCTGTAGTTCACTTAACAGTTCAAAGCTTCTCCCCAGGATGTTACCACAGGTAACTCCCAAATTCTCTCCTACTACAGGTACTAGGATATCTGGTCCGAATTCTCCGAACGTATTCTTTAGTTCAAAGTCTTCCCAGAATACTGTAGATAGATTCCTATCCCAGTTCTGGTTATAATATACGACACAGCAGTCAAAGTATTCTCTGCATCTTTTGATGACAGCAGCAAGACGGATGATTTCTGGACGTGTTCCACATCCTATCATCACCTTTGTACGGCCGTCATTCTTCCATTTAAATTTATGTTCTACCATTACAATATCTCTCCCTTAAGAAAACTACTTTCTTGTAGCTCGTTCTATGATTTCTCCTGCCTCTATCTTCTCACAGCATGAAATTCTGTTTTCAACCTTAATAATGCATCTGATACATAAATGGACACCATCTTCAATGATGACATCATGATCTACAGTAGCACCTAGATTAATGATACATCCTTTTCCTATCCTGGTTCCAGTATTAATGACTGCACCTGGAAGGATGACACATCCTTCAGAGACATGTGCTATAGGTGATACATAAGATGATGGATGAACCAGAGTAGCAGGCTTGCCACCTACTTTCTCTATTCTTTCAAGCCATCTAAGGCGGAATTCATTATTTCCAAAAGCAGGAATAAATTCAACATCATTCTTTACATAAAGAGAAAACGAATCAAGAGGATGTTCACTATCTGAATCATCAAGAACAGTAATTGAATAGCCTAGCTGTTCTGCAACATCATATACTGTTCTGCCATATCCTCCAGACCCAAGAATCACTAATCTTTTCATCTTATTCTTCTGCAAGTCTTTCCTTGATGTAGTCAAGCTGCATCATCTTTTCAATGATTTCTTCCTTGTTTAGAAGCTTAGTGTTATTTGAATTGAATTCTGTAAGCTTGTTACGTTCTACATCGCCATCTTTGAAATACTTGTCATAGTTCAAGCCACGGTTATCAGCAGGAACACGATAGAATCCTCCAAGATCAATAGCCTTAGCACATTCTTCGTTTGTAAGAAGTGTTTCATACATCTTCTCACCATGACGGATACCAATGACCTTGATATCATCCTTGTTTCCGCCAAACATATCACATACTGCTTCTGCCTGTAAACCAATAGAACATGCAGGTGCCTTCATGATTAGTAAGTCACCGTTTTCTCCATGTTCAAATGCATATAATACTAAGTCTACTGCTTCTTCAAGAGACATGATGAATCTTGTCATATTAGGTTCTGTAACTGTAATTGGGTTACCTGCCTTGATCTGGTCAATCCATAAAGGAATGACCGAACCTCTAGAACACATTACGTTGCCATATCTAGTACAGCAGATCTTAGTCTTACCGCTGTATCTTGACTTTGCAATAGCTACAGATTCTTCTAAAGATTTAGATTTACCCATAGCGTTGATTGGATAAGCAGCCTTATCAGTAGATAGACAGATAACTGCTTCTACACCTTCTTCAATAGCTGCAGTTAATACATTATCAGTACCGATGATGTTTGTCTTAACTGCTTCCATTGGGAAGAACTCACATGATGGTACCTGCTTTAATGCAGCTGCATGGAAGATATAGTCTACTCCATGCATAGCATTCTTACAAGACTGTAAGTCTCTTACATCTCCAATGTAAAACTTGATCTTATCAGCAACTTCAGGCATTCTTACCTGGAAGTCATGACGCATATCATCCTGCTTCTTCTCATCTCTTGAGAATACGCGGATTTCTCCGATATCTGTTTTAAGGAAACGATTTAATACTACGTTTCCGAATGATCCTGTTCCTCCAGTAATCATTAATGTTTTTCCCTTAAATAATGACATAATTTTTTACCTCTCCTAGTTATTTAATTTACTTAATTTTTTTATTGAGTTTAATGCAATTGAAATAATACTTTGAACAAATTCTTTATTTGAGACAATTGCAAATACTGTTACACTTAAAGCGATTATTACATTCATAATTAAATGATTGTAATAATATGAAACACATACTATTGCTGTAACAATCACATAAATATACTTATCGTGCAATGGTACGTCAACATATCTTTTAATATGAAAATATCTATAAATGGTCATTGTAGCATATGCGACTAGAGTTGATATTGAAGCTGCATACAATCCAATAAATTGAATCAATGCTACATCAACACCAATATTAATAACAGCTGCCCAGAAAGAAGTCTTTGCTATTTCAGCAGACTTTTTTAATGCAACATATATAACACTATATAAACCAACAATTACCTGAAATAATACTGCTAGCATAAGAATTGGAATCTGTTGATATGCTTGACTATATTGCTTATTAATCAAAATTGGAAATAACAACGGCATATATGCAATAATTCCAATACAAATTGCATAAAACAATTTAAACATTGTATTTATTGTAGCTTCTAAAAATTCTTCTGAATCTTCATCATTTATATGTAAAGAAACAGATTCTGTCCATGATAAATCGAAAATGTTATAAAATGTGATATAGATAGATGAAAATTTATTCGCTACTGAATACAAACCATTGGCTGCAACATTTAAAAACCATGAAATAATAGTTCTATCTGAAACACCTACTACCCACCACGATAATTGATTAGGAATGAACGGTAACGAATATTTCAATAATCTTCGTGCTTCTTCTTTTGAATATGCCTTTATATCAAAATATTTCCATGTCTTTAAAAATATCATTGTCACTATTAAAGCAATCGCCCTTCCTACTACTGTTGAAATAAATAGTCCCCATGCTCCCATTCTCAAGAATACAAGTGTGACAACATTAGAAACAACAGTTAGTGAAGCAGATAGAAAACTTGATATAGCATAGATACCATTCTTCCCAATACCTCTTGAAAACTGTAAAAAAGTATTAAGAAGAATATTAATGATGACATCTATAAGTAAAAATATTTTATACTTTGACCCTATGAATCTTTCAATTAAAATGTAGATGATTACATAAATTATAATTTCAACAATGTTGATTAATAGAACTGTAGACAATAAACTTTTCTTTCTCTTTTCATCTTCCCTACATTCTAATAAAAATCTAAATAATCCCTGGTCCAACATTAAACTAACCAATGGAATTATTAGATAGATATATGAATTAAACAAATCAGCAATGCCGTATACTTCTGGTTCCAAAATAGCTGTATACAATGGTAATAATAAGAAACTCACAAATTGTGTACATATTTTTCCAAAAGTTAGGATTACTGTGTTTTTAGCTAAATCTTTATTTCTGCTCATCACAAAATTCCTTTAATACATCTATTTTACCTTTCCTAAAACTTTTTTTATATACCATTTAAATAGCTGTTTTTTACTGCATTCTGCATATTTAGCTATTATATATTTCCATCCTTTACTCTGATAATCATTCCAGAACTGTTTATATCCGTTAGGCTTTTTTACAGGCTGAAATAAATGAGGTTGCTTTTCTTTAACAATTGTATCTCTGTCAGTCTCTGATAATACAATTGTATCTATAGTTTCTATAAAATGTTTTCCTTTTTCAGAATTCACAAGAAGCATCGACAATCCCTCTTTTCTGTATAAGTCAGGGCGTTTTTGTTCTATTCCCCAATAATCTGCTAATGTCAAATCACCAGGTCTATCAAAATCAGTATATGGACAATTGTAACAAGATTCACGCAATGCAAGATTGCTGTAAAAAATTCTTCTATATGCCTGTGTTACAGGATGTTTAAATTCCTTTTTTCCATTATTAAAATTGAATAATTCGCAACCTATCCATCCAGTAACTTTGGAACGAGGTATATACTCTTTCACTTTTTCTGCAAAGGTTGATTCTACACACTTTACATGATTACGTATTAAAGACTGACTAGGAACTCCATGACAAACAAAATCTACCAATAGCAGGTTTTCAGCATTTTTATTTAATGCTCTTAATGCAGATACCTGACATGGTGTACCAATAAATAAAACTTTTCTCCCAGTTTTGATATCCTCTTTTATGGAATCAAAACTAAAAAAAGCATTTGACTGTACATATTTACTACCCATTAATGGTTTAATATCCTCTATTTTGTCTACTCGTCTGTGAACTAATGAAAATTCCTCATCAAAGGCTGCACCATATACCACACCATTTTCTTGAATTACTTTATTTGCAATCTCATAAAATAGACCACCTGAAGAACTATTTTTAACAACCTCTGGATTTTTGCTATAGGCAGCATAAATAGATTGAAAATCATCTTCTTTACTTATTTTCTGTGCTTCTTTCTTTTTATAAGGACATAGATTCGAACATTTTCCACACTGGATACACTTACTCATTTCTACTGTAGGATGCATAAATCCATGAGAATCTTCTTGTAAGATAATTGCATCAGTTGGACAAACTTGTTTACAAAATCCACAACCCGAACAATGGTCCCAAGGAATTGAAATAATTGATTTCTCTATTTTAGCTTTATTTGGTTCTATGGTTTTATTTTCAATACTATCCAGCAAAAATTTTTTTGATCTATTACGTTCAGAATTCAGAACTGTATTTACTGACATATAATCAATTGTATCTAGTTTAATAATTCCGTTTTCTATAACTTGATTCTCTAAGTTTAATATTCTTAAAATATCTTTTACCCTAGAACTTGCCTTAATCTTTGCTGGTGGTAACTCAACATTAAATTGCTTATTGAAGTTGATTGAAAATGCAGTTCCATGAAAAGAATTTGTAAATATAAAATCAGCATTCAAGAACAAACCTAACCATTCTTCAATTCCAGCATCTGAACAATCAACTATACCCTTAATTCTTTTTCCACTAGAATTAATACATAAAAGTGGTATTCCTTTTTCTTTTGCTAATTTTTTTGCACTACTTATCAAAGTTTCACTATATAGGAGTATGTACAATAAGACATAATTCTTTTCCTTTGGTACTTTTGCAATTTTTTCGTAATCACTTTTAGAGAGTAATAAAGTTGGGTCCAAAACTCTAGTTGCATTAATCCCCATCTGATTCTTTAATGCTTCTTTTGCAGATTCTTCTCTAACGCTTATAGCCCTAAAGTCTTGCAACAGCTTCTGCATTCGAAAAACATTCTCAATTGGAATTGTTTCTTTCCCTATACTTGCAGCATAAGAGCAACGCTTTTCTGCTGGTACAAAATCTAAATAATAAGTATCATCAAAATCCGTAATGCTGTCATTCCAGACTTGATCACTCCCAGTGAAAACAACATCTAAATCCTCTGTAACTTTAGCAATAGTTGTTTTGTTGACTTCATTAGACTTGTTGATTTTCTTTTTAAGAAATTCACGCAGTTTAATTTCTTTTTTTCTTTCTACTTCATATATTAAGCTATCATTATGATAATTAAACGGATTTTTGTATTCCTTTAATTTGGGTTTACTTCTAACTTTATTTATCCTAGGATTAGAATAATCAATTACTATAGCCTCATACCCTATATTATTTATCGTTTGCTGCAATGCATAAGTTTGCAGTAAAGCTCCATAATTAATAGCATTATGAAAAGTAATAATTCCTACCTTACAATTCTTATTTTGCATTTTAAATTCCCCTTATCATTACATGTACGCTTAACAGTAAATATAGTAATTCGTTTTTATTTTTCTTTACTAAATTACCTATCACCTTTTGAAGATAATCAATATCTTTTGCCTCTAAATAAGCACTCTGGACAATATCGTCTTCTATGTAATCCCTAATAATATCTTTAATGTATGATTTATCTACTAACTTGCGATTATACATAGTTTTTCTAATGTATACCATTAACACATTTTGATAGACCCTCTTAAAGTTATATGGGATTTCTCCTGCACATATATTAACAACGTTATTTTTTAAGATTTGATAAACCTTTTTAGCATTATAATAACCATCTTTTCTAAATTTTGTCATTAATGAAACAGTTCCTAATTGGTAGTAAATGTAACCACAATAACTAGTAAAAATCACTTTAGTACAATAATTCAAATATTGAAAAACGAAAACTGTGTCTTCTCCCAAAGATAATGTTTCATCAAACAATAATTTATTCTTTTCAATAATACTTCTTCGATATAATTTAGAACAAGGTCCATTTATTAATAAACCAGGTACCTCTCTGCCATATTTTTCCATTACTGACTTATCAGATAAAACTGTATTAATTCCAATATTAGATATCTGAGAATCCTGGTGTAGTTCTATTCCTGCTATCGCCATATCATATACATCTATAGACTTAATTAAATTTTCAACTAAATCTTTCTTAATCTTGTCATCGCCATCAACAAACATAAGGTATTCGCCATGTGCATGATGAATACCAGTATTTCTTGCACTCGAAACTCCACCATTTTTCTTTTGAATAAGATGAATACGAGCATCCTTTTCAATAAGAGATCTAATAATGTCGGAAGTTCTATCAATAGATCCATCATCAACAACAATTATTTCTTCAATCATTTTACTAGATTGATTTATAATGCTAAGTAAACATCTTTCAATAGTTTTCTCACCATTATAAACTGGAATAATTATTGATACTCCACTTATCTTGCTACCTTCACTCATGTCTTTCTCCGTATCTATAATCAGCTAAGCATATCGCCCAAAACGCAAATGTTATTGCATAATAATTCAAATAAATAATTAAATGACTAGTTAAAGATATAAAAAACACCATAATAATAGAACATATTAATGGGATCCTATATTTATAATCATCTTTTTTCATTTTTGTAACTGTTTTGAACATACAAACAAAAAAAGAAATATAGCAAAATAAACCAATGATTCCATAATCGTATAATACTTCTAAGAAATCATTATGTGCGCTAACAAATTCACCAAGTATACCGTCAGTACATATTTTTGATAATAATACCGAATTATAACCAGAACCGATTCCCCAATGAATCAAACCTGCATTTTTTTGCGCCTTCCATAACTGACCATATATAAATAACCTATTTGATCCACCATCTTCTTCTATGTGTGATAATCTTAATTCCTTAAATACTGTGATATTAAGTTTTTCACAAATTACAGGAAAAGCAATATATAAAGCAACCAGTAATATTATTAATATCACTGCTTTACAAACTTTCTTTTTTCTAGAAACATATTTATTATTCATCCACTCAAAGCAAACCAAATAAAAAACTAAAGCAATAAGTGCTGTTCTCTTGTTAGAAATTAAAACTGCAGCGACTTGTAGTAAATACAATATTTTTCTCAAGATTTTTGAATCAATCATTGACGTAAATGGGAGAAACATCAATAAATAATAAACCATATTACCTTCTATTTTCTTGCCTGTGAAAATAGAAATAAAATATAGAACAGCAATAAAAATATAACTGAATTTAAGTAAACCTACACTACCTGATTTTCCAAATTGTTCTGTCGCAATATACATAGTCCAGAAAACTGAAACAAATAACATAAGATGAATAGCCTGTCTTGAAAATAAAATATCTGGTTTAACACCGAAGAATGTTGAGATTATTGTAATTAAAGAAAAGAATAGAAGATTACTACCACTTTTTTCCATTTTGAAATGCTTTTTAGTACAGGCAAGCAAAAATCCAATAAGAATTAGTGCATAGACAAAAGTTTTTTGTAAACCAGTTAATATGGATATATTAGATAATCCTACGTATCTTATTAATTCTGTAGCTAGTATCAAAGTAATCCCCATAATTACTAGAATAAGAGAGATTGTAGTACGATTTTTTCTTATAGTTATAGTTTTTCTTAACATTAACTTATCACCCTATTCCAATTATTAATCTAATTTTTGTCCTAATATTTTCCTTTTAAGCTTTCCAAATGGTTTACGAATTCTCCAATCTAATGGATAGAGTATAATATTTCCAATTTTAGCTTCATATACTGGGTCAATCAAAATGGTTGCAGGATGCTTTAAAGGAAACTCTAAAGGATGTGAATCCATCCCACAAAATCTTTTAGTCATCTTATCTGCAAAAGTTACTCCTCCATGTTCTGAAAAAGCATCCACACCTATGTTCTTAATTTGATTTTTAGCAGGTGATATACCAAGCAAATCATTGGCTCTAATTGAAAAACACATCTGATAATCCCACGATCTAAAAGGTTTACCATTTTTCATTCTGTCACGTTCTCTTTGAATAACTTCAATTTGTTGTTTATATAATGGGTTATTTCTATATCCAGGCTTCATTCTAGCTATAACACTACTATTAAAATTTGAAAAATATGCATCATAATATTTTTCGAATTTTTTCTTCCATGATGCCCAACCACAAGGAAGAAGATGTTGTGTAAACATATAACTATCATTTGTATCATTAGAGTAATCAGCAAGATAATTTGTTCCACATACCCAGACAATACGATCATTTTCTTTATATCTCTCTAGCATTTCTTTGCAGTATGGAAAGAATGTAACTTCAGGTAAATTATCATCTTCAAGGAATATAGCAGTTTCTTCATGCTGGAAAACTCTCATAGCACCCATTCCTATATTCCCAAATACACCTCTATTTTCAGAAGCATAATCTTTGATAACTTCGCATTCCCAATTAATAGCATTTTCAACAGCTTCTCTACATTCTTTAACTCTCTGTTTTTCATCTTCATTTCTTCCCTGATCAGATATTAAATACATCTTTTTGGGTTTTACATTAGAGATTCTTTCTATTATGCGTAACACCGTATCTTTACGTTGAAACATAAATAGACATACAGGTATATCAAAATATTCCATAGTTTTAATTCCTTTCTTTTGAATTTTCAAAAATGCTTTTTATTTTATCAGTATAATTTCGGTAATCAAAAAATGACTCAGCACTTAATCTAGCTTGTTTACGCATCTCTTTTCTTTCTTCTTTTGTCATCTTTAATAAGTACTCCAGCGTCTCTGAGATTTCATCAACTGATTTGGATTTTAGAAGAAATCCATTCTCTTTATTATTAACAACCAATGAAATATCTCCTGTATCATTACAGATAACAGGTGTTCCAAAAGTCATGCATTCACCTAGTTTAGTAGGAAAACCAGCATTAGCTGACCTTCTATTCAGTCTAAAAAACACACTAAAATCACTGTTTAAACATGCTAGTTGTGCTTCTTGCTGTGGTACTCTTCCATAAATGACAATATTCTTATGTTCATCTAGTAAAAATGCTTTCTCTCCTAAATGTTTTTTTACTTCATCTCTACTAGGACCATAAATGTTTAATTGAGTTCTATCACCTGAATGATCAACTCTATCTAGTGCTTCTATAAAAGTATCTAAATTATCTTTTCCTTCATCTAGTTTTCCAGAAAAAATAAAGGTCACTCTATCATCTTTAATTTCTGTTCTATATTTAGTATTTTTTACATCTGTAATAGTAGGAATTCGAACCACATTAGATAAAGATTTTTTGTAATGATTTTCTATCAATCTTGATATTGCAATTATTCCATTACATTTCGTAAACTTATAACGCCACATATACTGAAATATGTAATATCTAGGATCTAAACACTTCAATCTCCAATTGGATGAATCATACCACTCAACTGAATCCATTATGATTGGAATATCATATTTCTTCACGATTTTTAAAGTAGAATTGAAATTTTTGATAGATGTAGGTCTCATAAAAATATCATATTCATCATGTTCTAATAGAATTGACAGACTCTTTTCTACACTTCCGCCTATTTCATTAAAACTAACAGCTCTAATTGATGGCATCACTTTATAAATACCATCCTCATCTATTTCATTTTCTAAAAAATTAATATTCGGAGCTAAAATAGTCACACAGTTGCCTGCTTCAGCCATTAATTTCGCTAATGTAAATGCGCGGAAAGACGGCGCAGAACCATATGGAAAATCCTCAAATCTCACATACAGAATATTCATATTTACTTTCTCCTTCCAATAAATCTATCACTTCAAATGAATTCTTTAATATCAAATTATAACTTTATCATTTCGCCATTTTTTTGTCCCATTTAATCAGATCAAAAGGTAAAAATCCACTACAAGGATAATATGTTACTTCACTAAAGTACACAGTAGAATTTATCTCATAAAAATCTATTATGACAAACTTTTCATTAATAGAACTTTCTTGTATATTCAACCATTTCATCAAATTTTTTAGGTTTTTCTGGTAATCTTGTTAATTCTTTTTAGCCTTTTCGATATCAAAATCTTCTTCATCTCTACAAATAATCAATCCACCACTATCATGTGTGCATGTTAAGACAAATTGATTTGGTAATGTTGTAAAATCAATATCTTCAAATATATTCCATACACCTAATGTTGGAATAATGTGACTTTCACCAATAGACGCAACGACAAGTTTCTTAGCTTCGTATTTGTCTACAAGCGCGGATTTTTTAAAATTTTCTTTATTCTCTTATTCATTTATTTTTTTCCTTATACAATCTAATATATTCTTTTTGATATTGTTTACTCATTCTTTCAGCACTAAACTGTTCATGAGCACACTTATATGCTTCATCACTACAAATAGACTGTTTGCTTTCATCTAATTCTAATATTTTCTTTAAACAATCTTCTTTATCACCTATTTGATAAAGTGCACCAATTTTTGGATTTTCATCATAAACTTCTTTATGCTGTTCAATATTTGATAGAATGACAGGTAACCCTACAGCCATAGCTTCTAACACTCCATTGGGTAATCCTTCAGATTTACTTGAAGCAATATAAACATCAGAAGCCTGTAGATATTCATTAACATTATTAACGCTTCCTGGCATTATAATATTACTCATATCTCCATACTTCTCTTTTAAAGATGAAAAATCTGCACCATTACCAAGAAGTAATAATACATAATCATTTAATGAATTCTCTTCAGCAAATAATTCAAGCAAAAATTTCTGATCTTTACGTGCAACAAACTGACCTGCATAAACATAGATTTTCTTATCAATAGGTAAGTTTAATTTATTTCTCATCACTTCTTTTTGACCATTTTTAGGACGAGTAAAATTAGAAACATTGACACCATTCTGAATATAAGGAAATTCTAAATTCAATTCCTTCTTATATTTTTTTGCAAGACTAGCTGAGCATGTCCATGTCTGATCAGTATGTTTCATAGCATATAAATGCATTTTAGCCATAATCATACCTACGGCTTTACCAAATTTTACTGGATAATCCTCATAGATAAAGTTTCTTAGTGTAGTTACATGACCTGGATATTTCATTTTACTGAGTGCATAATCAGGAAACACACCTAAGGCATGCACAATATCAACATTTAATTCATCTAATTTATTTTTTAATACTTTTGTATTACCAAGCAATATATCTTTCTTTCCTAAAGGAACCTGAACATGTTTGACACCAATATCCAAATAACGTTGTAATTGACTTGTACCATCAGTTGGTTCATCATAGAGAGTCACTAAGATAGGATTAAATATGTCCCTATCCATATAAGTAAAAATACTTAACATCTGCTCAATAGGACCTGATTTTTTACAAGCAGTCACTAAAAATGCTATATTAATTTTCTTATTAGATTCACTATTGTTTTTTTCTATATTCATGTTCACTACGTATAATCCTCTATGTCCTTCAAAGACACTGTCAAAACAAATTTTGTCTCCGGCATGATTCCATCTAGGATGAAGATCACATCTAGTATCGTTATCATATTTGAATGGTGCAAATACTCTAGCAATAGTAGTATTTTCTTTCTTATGCTCATCACCATCCATTAAGTTAATACTTGCAATTCTAGCTCTATCTGGATACGAATCTGTCACGATAAATCTTCTGTTTGGACTATAACTTGGATGTCCATCATTAGAAAATTGTGGCCAGCAATGACTATAATTTTGAGTTTTATCTTCCATTAAATAATAACCAGGGCCACTATGCTTCTTATTCTCAAAAGCTAATATGTAAGTATCATTTTTCCAATAACAATGACTTACCATATCATCATCAGAAAGTACATACATATCTGTTCCATCCACATTACAAGTAATTAATCTTGTATACTTCCTATGCCCATTAAACCAGCGATATAATACCATGAATCGTTTTCCATTAGGACTAAGCATAATATGATTAACTTTATGTACCGAATCAGGTTCTTTCATTTCATCTCTTGGCTGAAAATTAGCAAAATCAGTATATTTTAAAAGATCCGTTACCTCTCCTGTTTCTAGATTAACTTTCCAAATTGCAGTAGAATCAGGGAGTGCAATCCCTTTTGTTTTTTCAGGGACATTATAATAACCATAACCAGGACGAAGCTCGTATAGACGACTAAAATCTAAAGTTAATGCAAATTTGCCATCAGCATTAACACTGTATACTGGTGCTGGTATGATTTTTTCTTTCATAGTTGAAAGAGTTAATATTACAGAAACATATCGACCATTTCTGTAATCATTGTATAAAATTCTATCTTTATAGTCTGGTCCTAACCATTGAAGCATACAAGACTGTTGAACATTCCAAGCAGCTGTTTCAGCTATTTTTTTAACTCTCGTAGAATCTGATTCGGGCTTTTGTGTATCAATAAGAAGGATATCAGCCTTTTCTCGTGGTGATACATCTGACCAAGTATTATTAGCTTTCATACAAAGCATATATCTATCAGAAGCATCCCAAGGTGATTTATCATAATATCCAAAGAAATATTCATGATTTCTATCATCTGGTGAAATTCGAATTATATCTCCCTCAGATTTGATTTTCTTTGATATAGCATACATACCTGTCTGATATACCCTTTTGATTACTTTTTTCACTTGTGGACATTTATTTAGTTGATAATTTATTTTTTGTTCTAAACTCATTTCTATTTATCCCCCACTATTTATTGCTTTCGTAAGAATTTCTTATAGACAAAATTTTGCATCTTTACAGGCATCAAATACATTCCAGTCTGTGCAATACCAACCATTGCATAATCAAAAAATGAACTATAACCCATCTTCCAAAACTTACGAATTGTAGCAATATAACTCCAAGTGTTTTGCCAACTTTTACGTCTTTTTGCTAATTCGTCTGAACTTCTAAACCATAAAAGAGCTTCGTCAATATTCTCTGCTTTATATCCTTTAAACTGCATTCTTCCAAAAAGATCTACATCCTGATTTCTCTTTAAATTAGCGTATCCATTGTTTTCTAATACTGCTGTTTTACTATACATAACAGCAGGATGATTAAATGCTGAACGCTTCTTCGCAAATTCATAGATTTCTTCTGAAGTCACAGGAACAATTCTCTGTGAAATAACATTTGAAGGATTACCAATAAATTCATCAATATGAGATCCGACAATAGCTAAATATGGCTTTTCTAAGAATCTTTCCAACTGTTTTTCACAACGTTCTGGTTTAGAACAATCATCTGTATCCATACGTGCTACTAACTCATTTCTACATTCTTTTAAACCTACATTTAATGCTAAACCAAGACCTAAGTTTGTTTCATTCTTAATTCTCTTTAGCATTGGATAATCATCTAATACACTATATAGTTCATCTGTTAGAGGACCATCTTCAACTAAAACAATTTCATCTGGTACAACTGTTTGATTCAACATTGAATCAAGAGCGAGTCTCAAATACTCTGGTTTCTCTTTTTTATATAAGGACATAAGTACTGAATATTTTTTCTCATTTGCACACTCTCTTACTGTTTCAATACGTTTATCATCATTTCTAACATTTTTTGTATTTTTCAATATTTGTTTCGCCTCTGCTTGCTTTACATCATAAATTTCTTTATTTACTTTATTTATTCTTAATAAATAATCCCCATAGTCCTCTGCAGTAGCCATATCATCTTGCGTTATGCCTTCCTGCTTTATAAATGCCTTCATCACAGTATCAAAAATAATTTTCAAATCTCCTTTGAAACTTACTTTATCAATATATTTCAAATCCCAGTCAATTTTATCTTCCCAAGAAATCGCATTACGTCCATTTACTTGAGCTAACCCACTAAGCCCTGGTTTTGCTGTATGTCTCATTCTTTGTTCATCAGACATAAATACCATATCTCTAACTAACTGTGGTCTTGGTCCAATAACTGACATAGTTCCATTCAAAATATTAAATGCTTCTGGTAATTCATCTAAACTAGTATTTCTTAACCATTTACCAAACTTAGTTAATCTAACATCATCTGGAAGTAAATCACCATTCTCATCTCTTTCATCTGTCATAGAACGGAATTTATACATCTTAAATACTGTTTCTTTACCATCAGGACCAATTAAACCAGGTCTATCTTGAGTAAATAATACAGGTGATCCAAGTTTTGTTTTTACTAATAGAGAAACACCTAAATATACAGGACTAAACACTACAATTGCACCTGTAGCACAAACCACATCAATTCCTCTTTTGACATACTTTTCATATATTCCCATCTTTCTAGGAAGAATAGGATCAACAGCTTCAGCTACATATGTAGTCTTTTTTGCTTTATTTGTCATTATTTTTGCTGTTATTGCAATAGCCGCAACTGCACCAGTTGCAATACAACCTATTACTTTTTTCTTTAACACAAATATTCCCTACCCCTTATATTACTCAAAACAACTTCTAATCACTTCAATAATTCTATCCTGCTCATTAGGAGTCATTTTGTTATCACTAGGTAAACATAAACCTCTATTAAAGATATCCATACTAATATCAGCTACACTACCTTCTATATAGGCATTAGATCTAGCTCTACCATTACCATCTCTACCTACAAATGGATTTAGACGATAGATAGGCTGCATATGCATAGGTTTCCATATAGGTCTTCCTTCTGCATTAATGGAAGCGATAGCTTCTAGTATTTCAGTAGGACAAGTCTTTCCATGTTCCTTTACATAACATACATCCTGTTCTCCTCTTACCTGTTTACACATTGCTTCTTCATCAATGATTAAACAAGATAACCAGTAATTAGGTTCACTATTTTCTAAATCCATAGGATTCATAGATACAGGTAATCCTTTAAAACCTTCTTTATATCTTTCATATATTGCTTTCTTCTCTGCAATATGTTCATCAAGATATGGTAGCTGTCCTCTTACTACACCAGCTACTACATTACTCATACGATAGTTATATCCTAGTTCTTCATGTTGATACCAAGGAGCATTCTCTCTAGCCTGTGTAGACCATTTACGTACTTTATTAGCTGCTTCTTCACCATTTGTTAAGAAACATCCACCAGCACTACCAGTAATAATCTTATTACCATTGAATGAGATAGTATTAAACTTGCCAAATGTACCTGTTTCTACACCCTTATATGTAGCACCCATTGATTCTGCTGCATCTTCTACTAAGATTGCATTATGTCTATTAATGATTTCATTTAACTCATCAATCTTACCTGGAGTACCATATAAATGTGCTATTACTACTACCTTAGTATCTGGATATAGTTCAAATGCTTTTTCTAATGCTACTGGATCCATATTCCAAGTATCATATTCAGTATCAATAAATACTGGTTCTCCACCTTCATATACAATAGGATTTACTGTTGCATCAAAAGTCATATCAGAACAGAATACTTTCTTACCTTCTAATGCACCATGTCCTACCTTAGGCATACCATATGCAGCTAGACCAGCTAGTTTCATAGACAAGTGTAAAGATGCAGTACCACATGACAAAGCAACTGCATGTTTACATCCCATGTATTCACAAACCATTCTTTCTACTTCATTAATATTCTTACCTACAGTAGACATCCAGTTTGTTTCATATGCTTCCTTAACATATTCAATTTCTGGTCCATGCATAGTAGGACTGCTTAACCATACTTTTGATTCAAACTTCTCAAATTTATTCTTCTCATTAAACATGATTTATTCTCCCTTCTTGTCTTCTACATACAGCACTGTTCCCTGATCTGTAACTGTATTTTTATCGACTATACTTGTTGACTTCACAATAGTCCCTGATCTTAATGTACTTCCATCACCTATGAAGCAATATGGTTCTATAACAGTTCCTGCACCAACTACTGTTGATGAACCTATAGTGACTTGACAGCCTATAACTGCTCTTGGTTCTACAATAGAACCAGGCAATAAGCTTGATGATGGAGAGACAGTAGAATCCTTATGGAATAAGACAGGAATGTTGAATAGTTCTTCTAGTTTCCTATTCCACATCAATCTTTCTTCTCCATCATCACATACGGCTATTGCGCAGTTGTATTCTGGACAGAAGCTTGATAGTTCATCTAATCTTCCTATTGCATCTTCTCTATCGTTATCTACAAAAGAGATAGCTTCAAAGCATTCCATTGACTCTGCAATCTCTTTTACATAGTCTCCATATCGCTTAGAAGCTATGATTAGTAATTTATTTCCCATTTCATCACACTCCTTACTCTTTAGTACGTTATAGATGCACTAGTATGAGTGCTATTAGTCCATGTATTACCTAAATCCCAGATAAAACCTATTTCATCCAGTTTCTCTTTATGTTCTGATGGCATCTTTCCTAGCTTATAGTTTCTTCTTTGACGAATAATCCAGTCAGAGAGCTTCTTTCCACTAGAAGTAAGGTAATCCATTGGAATATTGAGATTTCCAAACTTAAGATAGTACTTCTTAGCTTCTTCATACATGGACCACCAACGATTGTCTTTTCTTCCAACCTCTTCCATGGGCAGTGTTTTCAACATCTCTATCTGCTCATGCGTAAGTTTTCCTTCTTGCATAGCTTTCTTCTGAGAAACAATCCACTTACCTAGCCATACACCTTGGATAACTTCCTTTTGAGATATATTAATGTTTCCATGTTCTTCATAATATTGTTTAACCAAATTGAAACGAGATTCCCAGCTGTCTGGATTCCAATTCATACCTATATCTGTAAGTCGTTTAATACGGTCATCTGAAATCTTATTATTCTTATAGAGACTTCTTTGTCTTTGAATCCATATGCCTAAAGGAAAATCAGTTTTACTTCTATAGTTCTTAGGAACAGTTAAGTTTCCATGTTCTTCTGAATAGTTTTTAGCTTCAATAAATCCGTTTTCCCAATTACGATCTACTCTATCCATCCAGTCCATTCCTATAGAATTTAATTTATTCACTTGTTCATCAGTTAAAGCTTTACTTTTGTAAAGTTGTCTTTGTCTTAATATCCAATTTCCAAGATGTTTTCCATCTTTTGATTGATAGTTAGTTGGAATATCTAGATTTCCACGTACTAGGTAATACTCTTTAGCTAATCTGAAATTCTGTTCCCAAAAATAATCTAATGAATCCCAAATCATTCCTATAGAATCTAACTTTTGTATTTGATATTCAGTTAGTTTTCCACCTATAGTACCTTTACGAATAGCTTTTTGATTATTAAGCCAACTACCTAATGCATAACCTTCTTCAGTAATGTATCTTGCAGGTACTTCTAAGTTTCCATTCTCTTTGTAGTACTGTTTAGCACTTGCATAATACATATCCCAAGTTGCAGTTAAAGCATCATTGAGTTTTTCAAATAGTTCTCTACAGTTTCTTACTTCATCAATAACCTTAAATTTTTCATTGATGATTTGATCTGCTTCTCCTAGAGAACGATAATAGGAAGTAGCTATTTGCATCTCCTCTTTAATAGAATCAATGCTATAGATGTTTTCAATGTTTAGTACGATATCAAAGATGACTGCATTTGTTTTCTTACTTGCAGATAGTGCTCTACCAATCTGCTGTTTATATACGATTGGAGAAACTGTAGGTCTTAAAAGAATAACTCCACTAATGTCATCTACATGAATACCTTCATTAAGTGCATCAATACAGTAGAGAAGTCTTAAGTGATTATTATCATTATCTTCTTTGAAGTCCTTAAATGCTTTGTCTGCTCCTGGATCACTAGAATATACAGAATACATATGTGGTTCTTTGTCTAACTTTGAGAACCATTCTGTATGTTTCATCATTTGATCCATATGTTCCTTGTTAGAACAGAATACTATGTATTTGCCATGAGGATCAGTCATATGCTTTTTGAAGATAACATCTAATCCCTCAGCCTTTTCTAATGTTCTTCTTAGTTCATCCAAGCATTTTTCAGCATTGTCTCTTGCGACTTTACTCTTTGTCTTCTTTACTCTTCTTTCATACTTTTCCAATGTATTCTGATAGTAATACATTGATAATACGTATTTAGGTGGGTTCAATATTCCACGTACTATTGCTTCACCCAAACTCATTTGAGAAGCTATATTTCCATCAAAAAGCTCCTGTGCCATATCTCTTTGGTTATCTAGATAACGGATATTTGTAGCTGATAAACCTAAGACAGGAATATCTGAATAAGTAAATAGAAGTTGTTCTACACCCTTTTGCCAATATGTAGCTCCAGCACGATGATATTCATCAAGAACAATATAATCAGGATGTATTTCTTTTATCTCTTCTTTACTCATACCCATGAGTTTGGCATAAGTGAAAAAGACAATATTATTAGGTTTGTAACCATTTGTAGCTTGATATAGATTCTCTAGCTGAGTAGAGAAAATATATTCTGAAGGAGATAACCAACAGATTGTCTTGTCAGGATGATCTTCGCATAGTTTAAATGCGATGAATGATTTACCCGTACCTGTTGGATGAACAATGGCAGCTTTTTTTGTATCTTCAAGCATAGTAACTGCTAGGTCATATGCTTTTTGGTTATGAGAATACAACTTGATCATTGTCTAGTCCCCCCTTCTTTTATGTATGTAATAGTGGTGAATATAAACAAATCCTCTAAATTAGTAATTGGTTCACAAGGTATACTTTTCGTAACAAAAGAACTTCAAAATAAAAGCGGAAAATGGTATAATTTTCCGCGAATATAAATAAATATCTTATTATTTCTATTTAAATAGAGTAGACAAGAAACAATGTTAATATTGGATTTAATTATTATTTCTGTGC
>ERZ1673737.1580-NODE-1580-length-21358-cov-4.400648_pt1 | contig 21358 bp, 28 predicted proteins | sample MGYA00580211_ERZ1673737 | MGnify/ENA primary metagenome ERZ1673737 (study PRJEB41218, sample SAMN15661789) | gut metagenome | host: Homo sapiens | place: Canada: London | collected 2015-08-20/2019-03-30 | study: EMG produced TPA metagenomics assembly of... | reverse complement strand
GAGCTTGCCCAGAAATGAGTGACTGTGGATAATACCATACACACAATCGAAAATCGAGAAGTAGTTGGTCACACAAAGCTCGATGTACTCTCGGGGAGGAAGCTCAGAAAAGATAGCACTAAGTTGGATGGAAGCAAGCAGTGTTGGGATCTGGGAGCCTTGCATGCGACTTTTTGTCTCCTTATAGTTAATATTGTGCCCCTGCAGATCATTGTAGCCTCCTTGATCTACATACTGCAACAGGTCCGAAAACTGCACCAGAATTAGCTGTCATAAACACAAAACTACGCGCTATCCAATATGAGAATCAAATGGATATATAAGTTAAAGAGGGAAGATTACCTCAGGGAGAAGAAAAGACCAATGACTTATTCCACTATACACGTCTCCGGGCGTATGCCATGTCTCTGAGTCAACAGGGCGCTGGGAATCTTCCCCAGTAATACTCGGGGATTCACAAAATGGGCTGAGTGCGGCAGCATTGAGAGTTTGTGTGGCATCAAGTGTATCTTGACGTGCTGAGTGGTTTAGAGATGGTAGAGTCTGAGCAGCTGTGTGCCAATGTGGGAGTTCAAAATTGCGATCCCGTTCTACAGAGTAAATGCATCGCTCCGCTTTCCCAAGCCGGCTGCAATGGTGACAAGGTGATTGGCGATTGCATTTGACCTTTCGACGACGGCAGGGTAGGCAACTGATTGTTGCTCGAACCCGACGGTGCTCACCAGAGACTGTCTCGCCACATTGCACCACCCTGGTGGTAATGGGGTTGTTCGAGAAATTGTGAGCCATCTAATCTTGCTGTAGCTGAAAGAATGTCTCAAGCCGCAGAGAAGGGAATATTCGGCTGGAGGTTGAAGCAGCTTCGTACAAACATGGAAGAGGGAGGCCATCTTCCGTCCTCTTTCGCCACACCGATATCTCCGGTCGACTTTGCCCGAATCCGAAACAGCCACACAAGACCATGTTTGGCAGACTGCTATGCGGGGTCATCACGTTTATGGAAGCAAACCTCCATTTGTGGGCCCATGGCTTGCGGCTGGCCAACTAGCTGTGGGCTACGTGGGCTGATGACTGTTAACTTTCTGGTAACTGGAGGAGACCTTCATGGAGCAGAAAATCGGAAATTCCGACACATTCATTCAGCCTACCGCTTCGACGGAGATGCCAATGGCTACTTCAGCGATGAATATGGGGATTCCGGAATGCACTCTTTCCCTTCCGAGGTTAAACGAAGCGTCTGAAGACCTCGCCAAGCGCGGGTTTGGGTTGGGTTTTCAACTTGGTTTACCCGCCCACGGGCAACCCACCGCGGGTTTTGGACTTCATGAACCCTGTTGAATATCCCGGTCACTGAGATGATCACGGGGGCTGGGATGACGTGCATACATATATATCTGTCTACCAGTCTACTTGCATCCAATACACAATCAACTCCCATCAATAATATGAACACCGAAGCATCACTTATCAACCAACAGGTCGGGTTTTTGCGGGCCGGTTGGGGTTTTGGGCGGGTTTTGGCGAGGCCTATTATAATAATATATGTTACTGGTATCTGGAGAATTATCTTAAAGCAGTAATCTTATTTTGTTTCTCACTCTTCTTCACTTCATTTGAAAACCCTCATCCACTTTGACCTAATGAAAAAGAGTTCCTTGGAGCAAGTTGGTACTGCACTAGACGTGAGAACTGCTAGGTCGGACTGCCTGAACATCCTCAATCTCTACCACCTCCCCGTGACCGCCTTTAGGTGCTACCACATTATGGATAATCTCCTCGTGTATAGCACACTGATATCTAGAAAAGTCCCGGGCAGGAACTCTAGCGCTGAAAATTTCGTTGAGCTCCTCCAAAGAGCGGCCTTTCATTTCCGGTATGAAAAAGAAGTAGAAGACTAGCAATAGAAAGCTAGAACCGGCCCAGATGTAGTTATACTCTGCTCCCTGGCATGAGTCAGCATGAAAATTCAAGTCGTTGCATGTGTTTGAACTGGAAATAGAAAAGGGCTGGCACTTGGTGAAAGTAATGGTTAAGGAAATTTTGGACATACCAAATCCATCTCAGTAGGGTTGATAAAGTAGGGCGTACAGAAGCTAGTCAACCATGCGAGTAAGTTACCTAGCGACGTTGCAGAGCCCACTGACCACGCCCTTAACCTTGAGCTAACAAGCTCAGTCGCAACCAGATAACTCGCCACTTGTATGCATCCATTGACGAAGAGCATATAAACGGCAGTGAACGCGACAACGAGATTCGGTGAGGATGGGCGGGCCGTCGCGCTAATAGCGCTAGCTAGTTGGGTTAGGCAGCAAGCTGAGGCGCCAAACATAAGGATTGAGCGGCGGCCAACAAGGTACGAGATGAAGAACATGCCAACGCTGACACCAAGGAAGCCGATGCAAGTGTTCATGATAGAGTATTGGAAAGATTTGGTGACTCCGATGACGGAGTAGTAATAAGTGTTGTATCCAATGATAAACCAAATTCCAGATGCGGTTTGGGAGGCCATCATGCAATAGCAGAGGATTGTGCGGCGAAGATCAACTCCTACGATTTCCAGTTAGCAACATTCTAGAGGTGGGCTTTGTTAAGGACAATAATACATGCCTCTGAACATATCCAAGAAACCAACACTCTTTGCTGTTTCCCTTTCGTCACCCACGCCTCTGACCATCTCAGCCCACTCAATCTCAAGGTTCGTCTGGTCTGTATTGTTTCCTCTTAGTTGTAACAAAGAATGTCGTGCCTGTTCTTCCCTTCCATGATGTAGTAGCCATCGAGGACTCTCAGGAACGAAGAAGAGCGCCACCGAAAGAATTGTAGGGACGATATACAAGCATATCAACGGAATTTGATAAGATAGCTTATCCGTCCGCTCCTTGGTATAGTAGTCCACGACGGTCCCAATGATAGAGCCAAGGTTGACCCAGAATGCGAATAGTGCAACTGTAATGCCACGTAAATGTGCTGGGGCCACTTCGGCAGTGTAAATATTTGAGAATGTAACAAAGAACCCATTTGCAAGCCCTAAAAGAAGTCGTCCAACATATAGGACCTTGGGTGTGGTGCTTGCAATTTGGACAGTACATGCAGCAGCATTGAGAATACAAGCAATCCACAGAGCAGAACGCCGGCCGAGAAAATGGGAAACAAACCCTGCTGAAAGTGACGAAATAAAGGAGCCCAAGGTGAGCAGGGAAGATATTAGTTGCTGGACAGTGCTCTTTGTCATGTATTAGTAGCCTGATATCGAATCCTGAGTATATTGATAAAAGAAATTTGATCCTCACATCAATCCCAAAGCCCATCGGGCTGCCAGGATCCTTGAATCCGAATATCTTCAAGAATCCAGGCATTGCTTGAAGCCCACCGATTCCAGAGCTGTCAAACCCATACTGCATGTTGGCTATCGCCACTACAACACAGATTATTAGGCATTTCCGATGCGCGTACAGAGACTGGGGAGACGATCCCATCTTCTGAGTGATGTAGGCGATGCAGTGCAGTTCTCGAGTTTTAGACACAACCTAGGCTGTATGGATATGATGACGGGGCTCTGAAGAAGCTATAATACTAAGGGGAGGGTTTACATCCTGTATATCGGGTCCGGCGCACAGCTATGATCCCTCATGAAGTATCAGTGTGTTTTCGGCATCAGCGAATCAAGACCCTGCCCCACATTTGGAACCCCTTATAATATGCGGGTTTGTTAACTAGTACGAAAACACTAATGCAATGGATCCTCAACAACACGACTCTCCAATGAAAGTTGGTCGGTCAGGGGTTCCTGTCCTGGCAATTCGATTTAAATATCAGCTGATCCGAGTGACATTTTGTGGGGCTTCCAGACCTTTCCACAGCCGAGGAGCAACAAATTTAGTATCGTCTGGCTTGTAGCTTGACTTCGAATAGCTGCTACAAAGAAGAAATGGGAGACAGACTTACTGAAAACATCAGCGTTGATTTATCATCGGACTAAATGCAGTGAAGTTATATAGCATACTATGAATAAAGACGACGCAGTTTCACTATTGGCTGTTAACTTCCGGTTTTCTCTGCTTCTGAAAGGGCAATTGTCGATTACAAGTCTGAGTGGGATTGCTATTCGAGGTGGACTAATTGGGGTGCTACCGGAGTGTAGCATGGATGTGATCTCACATTTTTGTATGTAGAATCTTATAGAACTCTCAAAATGGGGAGCATGTTTTTCCTAAAGCTCGTGCGTTGGTAATGCCCTTCCTATAGAATATCAAAGGCTATCGCTAGCCAAGAAGAAAAATTATTTAGAACGATTGAAATAGCATACGCCGCGTTGCGGTGTAAAATCGTTGAAAAACGGTATCAGCCGTAACGCAATCATTCTTCGGTCTACTCTATGGAAACTGCTATAGTTTACTGCATGACCCATGAAATGACACTTCGACTTCCACCCAAAATAACCAAAGACATAAAACAAATAATGCCTTGCAATGTATCGAATGGCAAATTCCCAGAACCATTATATCCTCCTGCAGAACATATTTCTGCGATTCGGCTGGCTGGCAGGATATTGTCACAGGGGGGCTATCTAAACCTCAGGTAAGCCTAGATAGGGTAACAGCCTGTCCCTGATGTAGTCCTCCGCTGTGTGCAACTTAATTCCCAGATTGATCACCTCGGGACTGGGAATCTGCAGTCCAGGGTACATTCCAACGGCGTTGTATAAGTCCAGCATGATATCACGTTCTTTCCACCCAGTAGTGGGAAGGGTGCTATATTTCACCTCTTTGCCGGATACTGTTTCTAGGGTTAACCATCTGGATCCTTTCTTTCGTCATGACAAGGAACTACCCACATTTTGCAAGAACGTTGGCAATGTCACCAGGTGTTTCACGAGCACCTGCAGCAAGAAGATGTTTATGGTTCAGCTCATCTTTTCTTGTGTCCCACAAATCCCAAACAGCCTTGCAGACACCTGCCAAATCCTTTTCCACATAGAGCGTTGTGACTAAGTTGGAAGAGATCTTTGGGTTAGTACAATGTCCCATATGACGCAATGGGGAGCTGAGGCATACGTTCAGCATCAGCTGTAATTATAGGACGCTTCATCAGAATCACGTCCTCTTCCTTGTCATAGGAAACATAATTTCGAAGGATCATGTTCTCATAAAAGTTACCAGTAAGGATAAAAGCACCAGGCAGGTTGTGCTCCCGGATAACCGCATCAACAGAGTGTTTCCCTTATCTCCAGTCAGTCATGGTCCAACAATATGCATTTCTTCACATGCCTCAATCCACTTGGCCAGTGTGAAGGCAATGTGTTAAATTGTATGCATCTTACCTTCATACAAGCGAGTCACAAATTTGCCCTTCGAGATTTCCGCTGAGCTTGGCAATGAACTCCACAAGAAACATTGCACACCGGCCTTGGCTGCGGCCTGGACCAGGTTGTTACCCTGCTGCTCTTCGCTCATCGGATCATCCGCGACATTCTACAAGAACCGTCAGCATAGTCCTCCGCTCCCTTCTATGCAGCGTTGCGGATAGTAGACACAAGAATTGTTACGTACCGTATCGTAGAAGTCTGTCACCCCCCAGACACCCCACACTCCAGCCATTGCGGCTTCCAGAGTGGAATGGATCGTCAAGTTGCCTTGGACCAGATGGGCGCCCAATTTTGCGAGATCCTGTGCCTTTTTGGATGTAGGAGTTCGAGTCAGGCAACGCACTTCATACTCCTCCGGATATTGTAGGAGTAACTTGGCGATAGAACCGCCTAAGATTCTGTCGGTCAATTTTGTCCATAGTATAAGGGAAATAATTTCCAGTCGCACCTTGTGTGCCAGTGGCACCAGTAATTAGAACAACCTTGACCATTGTCTCAGCTAGATAAGAATGTAGGCACTCCTTGTAATAGAAAGGTAAAAGATTGTTTGTTATTAACTGGAGAGGGAAAGGGTTCACCTGTCAATTAAATACTAAGCTTGCCTCTTCTACAGTAGATTTCGAAAACAGATTACCCCCTCTTTTCTGTCCTTAGCAATATAGGAACCAATTGGAAGGAGGCAGGATATGGCCCGAAAAGAAAATTGATATTTCTGGAGAGTCCCGATATCTCCGCACCTCGCGGCTAGCACGGATCGATTCAGCCGATGCTGCAGGTCGTCAGGGTTGGAGGTTCAGGGCAGCGGTGGGATACGGGTTATACCCCACAAACTCCGCCCTCCCTGATTTTGTGGGAAGTGGAAACTTGCGGGTGTACCTTCTTATTTTGTGTTCTTCTCAATTTCCCTCCACAAGTCCAAAGTACATTCGCTTAGAGTGGACCGTGTCAGGGTAACTACGACCGATATCTCCGCTTGGTTGGTGGCGAGCCAACTCCATCAATCCAACAGTGCACTAGAATAAGTTGATGGCCTGGCCGTAAACCCGACCTTTTTACTGTCTCTCTTGCTCAACCCAGCTATATCGAGAGACATGGCGTCTAGTGGACCTGATTTCTGTTGCCAACAAGGCTTCAAACACGAAGGTCATCCCAAGGGAGAAACGAAGCAAATCAATCTTTCGCCAGGATCAACATCCTCAACCCATCAGGTCAATGCTTATTTCAGCTATCCAGAGCCTGGTCACAAAAGTGATGATAAGGCGGTTCTCATCCTGACTGACATCTTTGGTCTGTACGAAAATACTCAGCTGCTGGCCGATGCATTTGCGGCCGAGGGATACTTGGCGGTAGTTCCAGACCTCTTCAGTGGTGATGCTGCTACCTTCGAGGCTGTTCGCGCCGGTAAATTTGACCTGCAGAGCTGGATCTCACAGCATACCACTGCTCAGATCGACCCCATTGTTGCATCAGTTATTCACTACCTCAGGCAAGAACTTGCCCTAAAGAGAATCGCCGGCGCAGGATACTGCTTTGGCGCGAAGGTGTGTTATTAGCCATTCTAGCTTACTTGTGCATTGTACAACCCCTAGCAGACTAGTTTCTCACTCTTGGTAGTATGTCTGTCGTTTCTTAAAGCCAAATGGGCTGGATGTAGGTTACCACGCCCACCCTTCCTTTGTAACGAAGGAGGAGTTGGCTGGTATCTCTGGCCCGATTTCTATTGCCGCTGCCGGTAGGATCTATCGTCTTTACAAAGTAGCTATCACCCTGGCTAACCAATTTGACATTAGAACATGACCACATTTTCACCACCTCTCTCCGTCATGAATCCGAGGAAATTCTAGCCAACAACCAAGGTGCCTGGCAGCTGAATTTGTTTGGAGGTGTCGAACATGGATTCGCATTGCGGGCTGATCTGACAGATACTCATCAGAAATGGGCGAAAGAGCAGGCATTTTATCAAGCGGTATCCTGGTTCGGCAAGTATTTGTGATAAGCTGGTTCGATTATGCGCCACGCCTTTGGTCTAGGGGATCACATTGGTACAGTCAAAAATATAACTGGTATCTCGCCTCAGTTTCATTTCGGAATTGGGTATACTATGGTCGATAACGTGCAGCCCGATACCACCTGCTGCCCTTTTTATACTCACCAATATCTTGAATGTAGGCGGTATTTACTAAAATGGGCATACAAGAAGTCAGCACAGTTTCGCCGGCGCACGAAGCAGCACATAAACTCGTTAAGTGTAGCGGCTGGGCCAAAAATCAAGAGAGTGTAGCTCGGCGGTGTGGTACGAAAACAGTCTCATATGTGGACTCTGTTACCCACATACTGAACGCAGTAGAGGGGTAGGACTACGTGGCGCATAATCAGTGTTTGTCGAGTCTTAATTTTGTGGCTATTGAACAGAGTCAAGTCACTTGTCGGGTAAGTTTCTTGAATGTCATCTGGAGGACGTCTTACAACAGAGTAGCCGAAGCGTGAGGGCGAATGTGGACGGGGCGAGACCGAGTCATAGGCGGCGCTCAGATGGGTCGGACCCGGTTGTGTTACTTTAAGTATGCGTCGGAGGTCGTAAATGCTTGATGTTTCCAAGAGAGTTACTTCAACATGCGAGCATTTTCCAATTTCATAGAACCACTTCCTTACTACCTGAGCTACTTGCTTGTGACTAAACCGAAGGGAATACCTTCCTTGCTTGACATAGAGTATCGGCTGCGTCGAGACAGCGGACGATTGAGGATTTAAACTGGATTGACAGCCTTCTGAATCTCCTTGGCGCACTTTCCAACATCTGGCACTTGCAACTCTTTCCCAGCCCATTTGGCAATCTTTTGGATGACCTCAAGGACTGCATAGACCACTGGGATACTGTTTCCAACCGCAAGCGTCGCTTTGATATGACTGTTGCTTTGCCGGATCGCCCCGAGCGCAGTGATCGCTGATGCAACGACCAGGTGGCTTTCGTTCACCTCGAATACTTCTTCGTTGGCCTTGGAGATCAAATAACCCCATGTGAACGTGGTCGAGCAAGCAACTAATAGAGATTGGAACATGTCAGCACTTAGTTAACGTCCAAGAAGGCAAAGGCCATCTTTCACTCCAGTTGTAGGACCCAAGATAAATCACGTACACAATTCAGTGAAGTACGTGTCCATTAGTCCAAAGATAGCCGAATTGCCAACTTTAGCATAGATCTGACTGCGTAGTTTTTGGCCCCTTTCTGCATCATCCACTGTCATCACACGATTACGGAGCCTTTTCAGTGAGGCATATTCGGATCCCTTCCTTTCCACCACACCAATCATTCCATAGCAGGCCGGAATGCAGGTCGGCATTCCCAGAAACGGATACACAATGGTAATGGCTTCTCGAATAAGGAGGAATATCTCTTGCGATTCCACTGGAGTGGCCTGAACGGTAAGGTCGTCAAAGAAGCGACCAACCGCATCTGCGCGGCCGACTGCGCAGCTGGCAACAGCCTGATAACGAGAAAGAGGGGTTAGTCAGTCAAGGTCTTCGTACAAGAGGCTTAGCTGGCATTGTCCGACTTACTATGATGGCAGGAGAAATCCTTCGAAGGTCGACGGACAGCACGGAGAGCTGATCATGGAGGCCCATGAAAAAGGAACTCTCGTATGGATTGCTGCCAGGTTTTACATTTGTTGAAACATATGTTTTGTCCCAGTCAGACATAACCTCATTTCGCTCCCAATCAGACATGATTCAGATCAACGCGTTCTCAGCGATGCAAGTGAGGGATAACGATGAAATGTGGCTATGAAGACCTTCAGACGCCTGTGGTTGAACGGGAAAAATCCACCACCTTTTTTGGGGTGGCTGAGGTAACTGAGGTAATTTCTGAGGGGGGATTGCTGAGAGGAACTAATCTTGGTGCGGTTGTGTACGACTCTGGATAAACTCCGCGCGCCAAACAACACCATCCCCCACATTCTGTGCCGTTGATTCCGCGGCACCGACGGATCCGAGAGAAGGCTCCCCGGGAGCGGAATTAGATTAGGATTTGTCTGTCTGTCTATCTGCCCGTTATATTTGCGAGCTTGAAAGTCGACCGTTACAGTGGCGACTCACCAACAGCAATCTTCTTTCCTCGCAGAGTTCCCCGTCTTCTTTACAATATGGGTGAAAACCAAGAGATATCGATGTTTCGCCGATTTATCCCCTCGCAGCATACAGAACGCAGCAAACAACTAGCCTCCTGTGACGCTTATGAATGGGCCAAGATTCGCCGTTCCGAGCCTTTTATGGTAGGATGGATGCAAACATGGCGAGAACTGCTCGATCAACCATATCGTGGAATCACCGAGGACGGCAAAGTTCGACCGGGGTTATACCTTTTAGCATCGGAAGGAACCGATCACGGAGCTCCTACGGCTGCAATGGTCAAGGCTGCAGAGGCGTTGTTTGAGATTCTGCAACCTGCACAGCGCGAGGCATTGTCCTATCCAATCAACGCAACGGAGTGGCGGATGTGGATGAACCCCGAGATCTACATCTTCCATCACGGTATTCGCCTAGACGAGGTTGATGAGCCGGTTGTGGAGGCGGTTTACAATCTGATGGAGGCAAGCTTGTCTCCCTCGGGCTACAAAAAAGCCCGTGGTTGTATGAAAGTGAATGGGTTTCTCGGCAAAGTTGTCAATGGTGCCAAGGTGCTTAATGAAAGAGCATATAATGTCCTTGTCTTCGGTAAACCATCCCAAACCGAGCCATGGGGCTGGCAACTCTATGGACATCACCTCTGCATCAATTGCTTTGTTCTTGGTGGACAAATTGTTATATCGCCAGTCTTCATGGGTGCTGAGCCCAACATCATTGATGAAGGACCTGACAAAGGAACACTACTCTTGGACGATCAGGAAAAGTCCGCGCTATCGATAATGCAGTCACTTGAGGCCAGTGTTCAAAACCGCGCCCGGATATCTTCGTCTTTGGCTGTGCCAGATCTACCTGCGTCGCGGTACCATCGAGCAGATCAGCGCCATCTTGGTGGTGCATTTCAGGACAACCGGACTATTGCTTACGAAGGGGTTCTGGTAACTGATTTCACGGCAGACCAACAGGAGAGGCTACTTCGTTTGATTCGGATCAGTCTAGACTACCTGCCAACGGTGTCCCTCGATGTTTATATGAGACAAATCAAATACCACTGGGAAGAGACATACTTCTGCTGGATTGGAGCTTCTGAGCCAGGGGCCGCCTTCTACTACAAGATTCATTCTCCTGTGGTGATGATTGAATTTGATCACCACACTGGAGTCTTCTTGAACAACAAGGAGCCACTCCCATTCCACATTCATACTCTGGTTCGGATGCCCAATGGAAATGACTACGGGGCAGAGATCTTGCGGCAGTATCAACAAAGACAAGCAAAGTGATGGCTTGGCAAATATCTTTTTAGTTCACACTGTCTATTATGGAAATACATGTTCTGAGCTCTGAATTAGTAATAGTTGCAAAATCAAATGATTTTACCTATACTATGACTCTTAGACAGATTGAGCTGTATTGTGCATGTATTATGGGCCATTGGGTACAGCTATTCCTATTTACCTTCCCTCGGATCAAGGAAAGAAAGTGCAGCAGCTTCCTGTCACTCTCTTCCTTCTCTTTCTCAAGGAAGCTAGAATCGCGCAGATTATCCCGCGGATGGTTTGATTGAGGGGATGTTCCCCCACATACCACGGTTAGTAGTCCCGTTCGCGACCGATAAGTCCGACAAGTGGATGTCCGAAAACCTAAAGTTTCTTGGCTACAATGGCATGGTTCCAAGCCTCGTCCCAGCACCGGAGCCGTATTCCGACTCTGTTCTGGATTGTTCGGCTTTGCAAAATCTCCGCGGTAATTGTGGACAATGGAGTTTGGAACTCCCCAGAGTTCTCAAAGCTGTTCTTCTTATTAAAGTCTACTCGCCCGGTTCGAAGATGAGCATACCATATTCCAACAAGGCCAAACTGGACATCTATAAACCATGTCTTCTGATTTAGTTTCGGGTTATCCCACGGCCCCCAAGGTCGCTTTTGTTAGCGGTGCCAATGGGATCAGTGGCCACGCCATCGTTGAGCACCTGCTTCGTCTGCCCGAGTCTGAATGGTAAGAAGAAAGAACATCTATAGCGTCCCGGCACCCTGTCATCGTTTCTTGCCTTACCATACTGATGTGGTCTAGGTCCCAAATTGTGATATCTTCACGCCGTCCTCTCCCGAATTATTGGGCTGACCCTCGCATCAACTTTGTTGCCGTGGATTTCATGCATCCTGTGGAAGAGAACATTGCAAAGTTGAAGGATGTGTGCCAAGGCGTGACGCATGTCTTTTACACCTCCTATGCGCATTCTGATGATTTCAAGGGGCTGCCTGAAAAGAATATTCCCTTGTTTCGGAGTTTCATGGATGCGATCGAGGCCACTTGTCCTCGGCTGCAGCGCGTGTGCATGTATACTGGGGGAAAGGTATGACATTCAAGGGCCTTAAATTTCAGTATGATGTTGCACATGGCTCACGTTGAACACAACAGTACTATGGCTCGCATCTCGGACATGTGAAAGCTCCCGCAGAAGAAAGCTCTCCGAGGTACAACGACAACGGAGACAATTTTTACTATGTTCAAGAGGACTATGTGAGAGAAGTCCAGAAAAAGCGCAATACCTGGTCGTGGAATGTGATTCGGCCAACTGGTATTATCGGATTCACCCCTCAATGTAAGCTCGTTTTACACCGTCTTCTACTGTGTCTTCCACCGACCACTGACCAAATACTGTTGGGTTCAGCCAATGGGATGACCGAGGCACTGACACTGGCCGTCTACTTCTTGCTCTGTCGTGAGACTGGCGAACCTGCCCGCTTCCCAGGCAATGAGTACATCTGGGAAGGAGTAGACGATAAGTCATATGCACCCGGTATTGCAGACTTGGCAGTCTTTGTCTCCACTAATGACCATTGTGCGAACGAGGCGTTCAACCATGCCAACGGCGATGTCTTCCTCTGGAAGAACATGTGGCCGAAGCTTGCAGCCTATTTCGGTGTGGAGGCTAGTTACCCCCTTTCCCTTCCTAATCCACATATGAAAACCACCGTGCTGACGTTAGCTACTCAGGCGCCGGAGCCCACCTTTGCCAAGGTGAAGGGAACGGAGAACGAACTGATCAATGAGTTTGATGTTGCTGAATGGGCCAAGGATAAGCGGGAAGCCTGGCAAAGTATTGTCAGAAAATGGGGAGGCAAGGAAGAAGTCTTTGACTGGGCGGCCTGGGGACATCTCCGCTGGGGCATGGGAAGAGCTTGGTCGACTCTGCTTTCGGTTGGGAAAGCCAGGCAATACGGCTGGACACGGTATGATGATACCTACATTACCTGGCTCAAAACTTACAAGGTGCTGGAAGGCAGCGGAATCTTGCCCAAGCCCCGTGATGTTAAATGAGCTTTAATTCTGTGTAACTATGCGCGCAACAACTGAGAAAGGTGCTCACTGCAATTAAAAACTGCATGTGTTTTTAACCCTACAATACTAAATGTTATTCTTTTCATGAAGCGACATGCATATGTACAATGTGCAAGGAGGATATTTCTGTTAGTGAGATGGGTAATAATGACCTGTAGAATGAGAATCCGGGTATGCTCAATTGCTATATTTTCATGATATTTTCCTACTTTGTCGTCCATTAGGCGTTTATCACATCAAACCGATATAGGCCAGGGTTATACTTCCAAAAATAGGGAGCTAGATCAGCATGCTGTAGGTTGAAGTAGGCAGAGGTCGTAGACCTGCTCAACTTGCCGAGTCCTTAGAACAGAAAGAGTAAAAACGTGTTTTCAGAAATATACCATTCACGTGGGAGCCGCATGACAACGCTATATACTGGCTGGTTTGGTCCCTGCGCAACAACAACAACGTGACTAAGTCAGAATCGGTGCCCCAAGTCTATGACCCGCTAACGGCCTATTGCCTTGTCATGAGCTGAGACGTTCTCATCTGTAATCATTTGACCTCTAGGTGCTCGGTGTTCCCCTTAATATCATCAAGTTCACCTTCTGCCGCGCCAACCGCTCTCTTAATTTGGGCCTGTTCGAGATCGACTCCTGTGGAACGCAATGATTCGTGATATGCGGTAGCTTCAGCCTCAGCCGCTCTCTCTTCTTGCGACATTTCCGGTCCCAGCAGAGCTGTCAGAAAGATGCATGCCCAAGCAACTTCCATAAAGACTAGAATCACAAGGCCATAGTCGTAGCGGTGCGCATATGACTCCGTTGGAGGTAACGGGAATCGCTTGGCCATTGTTGCCTGGATCGTCGAAGAGCCAGCCGAAGCCAGGTTGCCAAGCTGAGCGGTTAGGCCGACACTTAAGGATTTAATTGCTGGTGGTGAAAGCTCGACCAGATGTACCGGGATTGGGCCCCAGGCGCCGCCAACGAGCAGTTGCTGAAAGAATGCACCCGCAACTATGTTCATGCCTCTCGGCAAAACGAAACCCGGTACTGCTGCTGCACCTAGTAAGGAAACGCAGATAATTGTTAGGCGGTTCCCAAAAAAGGTGCTAATGTAACCAACGGTTACACCACCGGTAAGAGCGCCTAGCTGCCCGATGATCGTAACCAGGGAAGTGTTGGTCGCAGACATGTTGGCCTGAGTTTTGAGAAAAGTTGGGTAGAAGTCTTGGCTTCCATGGGAACAGAAGCTGAAGAATGCCATCAGAAGAGTCATGTAGGCCAGGAGGACCCAGTTCTGATAACATGTCTTTCCGGTAACTTTCAAAGATTCCTTCAACGTGACCTTGTTAGACTCTTCCCCTGCAGCACGACGCTGGGCTTTCATCACTTTGAAGCGGTTTGTCTCCGGCAATGCCCATCGGAACGCAATAATGAGAACAGGCGGCGCAGCGCCAAACCAAAACAAGCTTCTCCAGCCATGGGGAGTCGTTGGGACGAGGGCACGGTAGAAGGCAGCAGCAAGCATGTAGCCGATTCCGTACCCCTGCTCGAAGAGGCCGGAAAGCAGGCCTCGAGCATCATGAGGCAGATCCTCAAGTGCTGAAGCAGCTGCTGGTCCAAAGAGGCCTGAATGCCGTTAGTTCATGTGCCAAACTCGCTCAAAACCGAGATTGAAATGTCAAGTTTATCTCACCTCCCATTGCGATGCCATATAGAGCGCGGACACCAATGAATTGACCAAGGGTATTGCAGAAACCCGTCGCAAGTTCCAGGACAATGAATAAGAACAAGTTGAATATCATGACATATTTCCTTCCGTAATGGTCTGCCATAAAACCAAATACAAGGGCGCCAACAGATCGAAGCATCAAGGTAACCGCGATACCCTACCGCCCGAGCTTGTAAGTAAGAACAACATGAAGAAGTATCTCGGTGCTCTTACCCAAGTAACAGCCGACGTTGAGACATCAAATGCAGTAGCAAGCTCCGTTACAGTCATAGTGACACTAAAGAAGTCGAAAGCATCCCAAATCCAGCCGAGAAATCCGGACAGGAACATGAGCCACTGGTGGCGTGACAAGTCACGCAGGATTTGATATGGATTTCTGAGATTTTTCTGTTTCGTAATCATTAACAGGTCAGAAGTTGCTTGAGAAGAAAATTCCCTTTCTTCGCTCGGAACAAGTCTAATTACCTTTGGGGGTCGCAGACTGGAGATTCGAGTTGCCAGATAACGGCGAATCTGGGCTCCAGAATAGAACCAACCTGCATCCATACGATTCTTCATGGTGGTCAAGTAGTTCTTATTCCTGCTCTCTCGTTTGTAGAGTATCTGGTGGAAAAGTGTCGGAGATACGGAATCTCGCCTCTGTCAAGGTTGGAAGAAATTGCCACGGTTATGACTCTGACTTTAAAAGCATCCATGGTGGTAACGTCTGCAGCATATTTGACGGACGCTGTTTGCTGCCAAGGGAAGTCGAAGAAAGATCAACCCACGAAATCGTTGTCGCTTGATGCCGCTTTGATGGAGGGGCGGGATCGGTTATTGGTCCCTTTGCCTGAGCCAAGACCCTCGAGAATGCCAGACCTACCGAAACTCTGGTTCAGTACCCCATGGGGAGCCTTAAGTGGCCATTATGGGCTGAGTGGCGCACCTATCAAACTTCGTTAGAAGCAAAATCGAGGGACACGAGAATTGTCGACCCCACAAATTAGTTGTTTCGCTCAAAGCTTTACGAAGGAAATAAGCTTTGGCCATGCCCAAGACACGACCATCAGCTTGAAAAGACCCGAGGCTGGATCGCGTCCAGGCCATTCTCTATGTGGGTTCAAAGGAGAACTAATCCCACACCCGCATGGCTCCCCACCTTAAGTTGCCCCACCAAAGAAGTATAGCCGTGTCACTGTGACACGGCTGTTCTTGTAACCCACAACAGCGAACCATGCGCTTGGAGCTACTACAGCAAATTTTATCGACGCAGAAAGGACCCTTTTCGCTTTCGCTTTTCACTTTTCGCGGATATATTTCAAGGCCAATGGATTGGGTGTTGGGTTCGTACAGAGCTCAATCCAAGGATGTTTGTAATCCCTCTGCACGAGCCACATACTCGCCTGCTGATTCTGTGAAACTGGCGAGGCCCTAAATCCAAGCATGTAAAAGGACTGTCTAAGGAAGAGGAAAATGGAATGACATTAGATTCATCACAGAGATTACAACTAGTTAGAATATGGGGACCTGTGAAATCGACGCCGAAAATGACAGCTTTAGGGGCCTGAAACGGCCCCCTTTCCACCCTCGTAACATCCAGCAGCACGCCGCCGGTTGGCCGCTCATCACCCCGTAACCCCACTATTCTGCACTTGCTAAGCGCTGTAGACGCCGCCTCTTGGACAAGGGTACGGTAGTCAATTACTGCTATTAGCCGGATAAATCGTGATTAAACCCACCCTTCCTTGAGCCCGTACACATCACGTGTCTCCTAAACATTAAGTCAATCCCCAAGTTAATTGTGAAAAATCGTTTAGGCCTCTGTGGTCGGTCGATTTTATGCCACATATTCAAGGTCCGCTATTTTATTAACTTAAAAAAGATGCTTCCCACGATAACTGTACTGCAGAATAAATGAGGGTAGAATAATAGGTGCTAGGAGCTGTTAACGAGCGTTAAAAGGCCAATCTCAATGCTGGTGAAAGCATGAAGGTCAACAGGCAAGAGAAGATTTACAGCGGGTGATTAAACTATTGATTGTCTCTGAGCAATCTAACTACAAAATGGTCGAAAATAATAACAAACCGATTAATTCATCTTCTTTTCAAACAGTGAAAGAAATAGGATGTTAATTGAATATGATTGGCTAGGGAAAACTCCCCACTCTAAATCACGCGTATTTTCTAATACCTAGGCACCCTACTTCTTTCACTGTGTTTAAGAAGAAAACGAAGGATTTAATCGTTACTATTCTTTTAGATGATTTGTAGTCGAATTCCTGAAACGACTGATGGTTTAATAACCGGTTGCAGATATTTCTTGCCCGTTGAACTTCATGCTTTCACCACTTAAGTTATAGGTTTTAACTAACTTACTACTTGTACCACTAGGTGTCTATTTTTGTTTATTCTACTGATAGCTTAGAAAGCATTGTTGAAGATGCATGTTTCGTCATTTGATCGTTTATCAATATCATTATCTTCAAACTGTGTCTTTACACAATATTTTTTGCCTAGTTAATCTCCTCTTCTTTCTGTTACCCGCTCTTATTGCAGCTTGATGAATTCCGCATAAATCTCGGCAATTATCTTCTCCGCTTGTGGATTGGAACACTGCACTCTCTGTTTTGCAGGGCGAGGATTTGTTCTCCCCTACGGAAGCATTGGGTTATTGTTCGTGTGTAGCACTGAAGGGGCGCTTAGTGGAGGTAAGGCGGTCGAATAGGATATTGTCTTTGTCCTCTGCGGAAGTATATCGGCGTATTGGCTCTTGGTGGGGATGTTTAAGTTAAATATATATTCTGAATCGATAAGCTAGAGGTTAAAACTATATAAATAGAATAGCTCTTACTCGACCGGCTTTAACGTTTATATAGCCTAAGAGGAAAAGAAAAAAAGATAACTATAGCGGAATTATATATCTCCCCTATACAGATGGTGTAACTAAACGTCCCCGGGAGTAAAGCGTGTGTTCTTATAGCTTAGTAATTGGGTTCTAGAGATTAGATGTCGGAGAGAAAGTTATTATAAGTATATATCTATTCTACAAGTTTGCTATTAGTGTTAAACCGCGAGAGCCTTCTTGCTATAAACTACTCACTTTATTTTCTAGATTTAACTATATATTTATCTCTTGTATCGTGCTGTACTCTTAGCCGACGAAAAAAGCGAAGCGAGACTCGGTCGTTCCGAAATAACTAAACCTACGCCGGGAATTTAAGATAGTTATAGTTAACTAGTTAGTTAGTTAATAATAGATAATTAGCTATATTAATATTTGATCTATTTAGATACAAAAATAGTGGGGTATATAGAACTCAATTTTCGAGTATGCTTCTTACTATTTATTTATTATAGAACTAAGATTGTATTTACTCTATTCTCTAGCCGTTTAACTAGCTCGTTATAAAGGCTTAATAATATTTTAGACCTACTATACTTAGTTCCTTTCTTTGATTATCTTTTACGCCCTAGTTACCCGGTTAAGATAAACAATACGGTAAACGAGAGCAAAACCCCTATAGTATCACTTAATCTATGCTAAACTAACTATCTAGTGTAACTAGACCTGGCTGTGACCCGCGGGTCACCCGCATTACCCTCGCCCCGGCCCACCCGCGGGGCGGGTTTGCGGCCTAACCTTGGACCCTGAGGGTCCTTAAACAAGACAAACAGCTTAATCTCGTGACTTGCTTGTATAAGTTATGTAGATTTGCCCTATATTAGGGAAGTACGAAACGGTCTATGCCTAGATCACCGCATTAAGTTTCCGGTGGTTGGTAGGGATTGGTCTGGAATATCAAAGCCAAGAGATAGGAAGAACTAAGAAACCATGGAAGGGCATTTCTTGTATCCCAGATATTTTGGTAGTCCCAAGAGCGCACAGCCGCATGTTCACGCTATCTGAAGAGTTTCTGCCTTGGTACCGAACCCGAACCCGAATACGAAGTAAAAATTTATCACGGTCAACCCCTTTCGAACGGCATAGAGTCAACGGTACTGTGCTTCGCTGCCTAATAATTGTGACCCCTGCTCCCAACCTGAGGGCTCTGTGTATAACTGCGGCTTCGTGGGTCTTCTGTCCAGACCTTGTGCTTGGCACACCGAAGATCACCTTTAGGTTCCTGGGAATAGAAGGGCCTGATTTCGTATTCGGCTCTGGATCTTGGAAGTCTAATCTATTTACTGAAATTTCCCTTGCATTGCCAGAAGTCAAACGTATATAAAGGATGTAGAGCGAGACCAAAATAATATATTCATTATCAAGAACCACCGATTTCTGAAGCCAATTGAATTGCAACTCAAGACCTCACTCTGTTCGAAAATGTCAACACTATCAAAATGTTCAGACATGGCCATCTTTCGTTCTCAGCACAAGTTCAAGGTCCATTTAGCGCAATTGTTGTTGGTGATAGTTATTATCGCTCTCTCTGTAGCCCGGCTACTCCTTGCAGGGCGAAAGACGAGAACCAGGGCTAGTACTATGGGATTAGGAATGGTAAGTATACACCCTACGAAATCTGTGCTTCTGATAACTTAATCTGACTGAAACTCCGGTATATAGGGTGCCAAATCGCTCGTCATTATCCTCTACCAGCTCTTAACCGGACATGTTTCTCGCTTCCAACGATGGGCGAGCCTGAAAGCATATCTCATCCTAAATTCGCTCGAGATCGTATTTTGGGGCGCTGTGGTATTCCTCGTTTTGCAAGCAAATCTCCAGGTGTGTGTGGGCACAGGCTGCGCCCTTGGATGGGTGGTGATAGTTCTATCCGGAAATATGAAGTGAGCAAATTCGAAACAACGGGAAACTAAAGAATCATTCAGAAAAATTTACTGACAGGGAGAATTTAGTGCCCTTTCGGTCTACATGACTGTCAATTCCTACCTGGACTATCGTTACTACAAGGCCAATGGCCAGCATCGAGACTCCACTATTAAACAGGAACTCCCGCTGCATAGTACGAGTGACTTGAGTGGCTGAATGGAAAAACGAAAAATGTTCTTCAAACTTGAATCTTCCAGGCCCACTACTACACTGAAGTCAAAGCTCGATCGACGTTGCAGTACATTGAGCGATATGGCTGCGCCCTTGCCATATTTGCGAGTATTCCCGTTGGCCCTAATAGCATTTGCCTCTGATTATGCGCCAATTAGGGTCTAGCGGATCACCGAAGCTTCACAGGGTCTTTCTAGTCAATTGCTATTCCATATATGACCATTCGTTATATCATGAAATTAAATGATACCTCTACAATATGTAACACAATATAGACAGAGAGCGGATCATTAAACACCTGGTCCCCGTTTCTTTTCGTGCTTATTTTGGCTCAGCCAAATCCCGGGACACACTGCTCTTCAGGCTCTCGAGATCCTTCTGGTCTTGCGCCCGAAGATTGCTTGCACCTCCTGCAGTCCGCATATCCTTCTCATTATCATCAGACCCTCTGTAATGGCGAACCTTCGAGCTTCCATTCGGAACCCAAAATCGTTGGTCTACACGACCAACCGAAAGGATAGCGACAACACAGATATCAAGGCTAAAGTTGAAGATGTAGAAGCATGCCTTGCTGTGATACCAGGCAGGGTTCGTGATTGGACGGGGAGGCATCCACACAGTACCAGCCCGGAATGAGGCGCCGAGGCAGAGTAATAAACCAACAAGAGTAACAAGGAGAACCTTGACAATCCAGCTGCCGGAGCCGAACTCCTCGATCCGCTTCCTGTTTGGGGACAGGAGAACCAACAAAACCAGAGGAATAGGCATGAATGAGATGATGGCGAAGTATGTTGCACCGTAGAGTTGAATATCACGATCGATACGGAGGGTGTTCGTGTTCAGAGTATAGGAGATCTGAATAACCACAGTGATGACCATGGCAATTGTAACCGCAACAAGACCATAGACCAGCTTAAATGCCAATGACACAGGACGAGACCATCCTATCCCAGGGTAGACAGCCCGCACCATGCGCTGTGCGTACAGCAAGTTTAAGATGAATAGCAACAACACACCGGCAGCAACGAAGATCTGCGACGCAATAGCGAGGCTGATATTTGTGACTCGGCAGGTCCAGGCAATGCGAATGATATTTGCGACAATGCGTGACATGCAGAAACCGAATGTTACGGCGGATGGGATGAACTTGTGTCCTCGTGCGAGGTTGCGGCGGAATAGGGTCATGTGAGAGGCGGCGCCGGCGATGAATAGGGCGAGGAAGACGGCGCATATTGGGACATCGACAGATACTGTCGGATGGCCGCCTATTTGGGCCACCTTGGGCGCATATGGTCCTCCCATTTTCTATAGTGATTGTGTTAGACTGGATATAGGGTAAGGGGCCGGGATACAAACTGGAGGATTTGTTGCTGATAACTCTAGGAGGTTGTCTGCTGAGTTCGATGGGGATGTGGAATAGGCTTGATGGTAAGAGAGACTTGAATCCGTGGACTTGCAATAAAATGTATAAAGAAATAGAGAAGTCTACATCAAGGTCTATATACCCAGCGCTCGGTCGACAATAAAAACTCTGTGCCCGAGGCTATTCTAGGAACCGGTAAGACAAATGGATCGAAATTAGTAGGTAAAAACCTGCAGATCTGGCTGTTTTCAACATGATTTTGCCCTGACCACCCTGTCTGCGGGCAAAGCATAGACAAAGCGTGAGTTGTGGCTTTCGGTGTCGGGGGCTGTCGCGCCCCGGAACAATGCAGCCGGACGCCGAAACGCCGACCTCCGATGGGGTAAATATCTCTTCAATACTTTATATCGCTTCAGTCGCGATGAATGAGAACATGAAAATATGAGACTTATCTGATTGCTAATGATTGCCGG
>ERZ1673737.1573-NODE-1573-length-21440-cov-35.506944_pt1 | contig 21440 bp, 18 predicted proteins | sample MGYA00580211_ERZ1673737 | MGnify/ENA primary metagenome ERZ1673737 (study PRJEB41218, sample SAMN15661789) | gut metagenome | host: Homo sapiens | place: Canada: London | collected 2015-08-20/2019-03-30 | study: EMG produced TPA metagenomics assembly of... | reverse complement strand
GTCCTCGTAAGGAAAAGTTCAAGTCGGAGATTTACAGCGGTGAAGAACTGGAGCAACTTTTCAAGGTGATTCAAGGTGACCCTTCGGAGTTTGGCGTCATCATGGCTGCATTCTACGGGCTGCGGCGCAGTGAAATTGTTGGTTTGAAATGGGATGCCATTTACTTTGAGAACAAGAAAATCAGCATTCAGCATACGGTTGTGACCGCAAAGGTCAACGGAACGGTAACGGAAATCGCACGAGATAAGACAAAAACAAAGTCGAGCTGCCGGACACTTCCCCTAATCCCTGCCTGTGAGCAGATGCTCAATAAAATGAAAAAGGAGCAGGAGCAGAATCGGAAGGTCTGCGGCAAAAGCTATTGCACCGATTATCTTGACTATATCTATGTAGACCCGATGGGAAAGCGGATTCGGCCCGGTTTCCTGAGCCAGTATTTCCCGGATTTTCCGGTCGCACACCAGATGAAGCGTATCCGTTTCCACGACCTGCGCCATAGTTGTGCCAGTCTGCTCTATGCCAATGGCGTGAGCCCGAAGGAAATTCGGGAGTGGCTGGGTCACAGTGACATCAGCACAACAAGCAACATTTATACACATTTGGATTTCTCCAGCAAGGTATCTTCTGCCAATGCCATCGTCAGGATCTTCCCGGAGGAGACAAAAGTGTGAAAATGAGCCGGATGCGGGGAATAAAAAATAGCAAAAGACCCCCAGCTAAAGCTGAGGGTCCTTCGTTATGCCGGTGGTGGGGGTCTCCCGCGCACTGAGCAACAGCCCGCAGGGCTGATTGCTCCCCTGCTGTGCAGGGTCGTGCTGTTCGACCCGCTCACACGCCGCAGATAAAAAGGAAGCCCCCCAGACAAGCTGGAGGGCTTCCTTTTTATGCCGGTGGTGGGGGTCGAACCCACACGTGTTATTAGCACAAGGGATTTTGAGTCCCCCTCGTCTGCCATTCCGACACACCGGCTTATCTTATTCAAAACAGAACGGTAGTATTATAATCCATTTTCGCGCTAAAATCAAGATTCAAATCGAAATTTTTCCAAACGGGCGGAACGTCTTGTTTTGCTTGGGCACTTTCGTGTATACTGATGCTATCATTCTGCGGGCATTTCCTGCAAAAGGAGTTTCGTTATGAGCACTTTGCTTTCTTCTCCCGTGACAGCTGCGCAGCAGCAGCGGGATCTTTTACTGGGCGCGCTGGTGGGGCTGGCGCGCTCCACGGTCAACGAGCCTAAGACCGAGGACACCGACCATGTGCTTGCCGCCGGGCTGCGGCTGGCGGCAAAGCCGGAGGCCGACACCACCGCGCTGGAGCGGATGCGAAACATCGTGGAGACCGAGAAACACCGGGTCGCCCCCAACTGCGCCAACTGCACCATGCGCTGCGGCAATACGGATAACTACGACCTTGCCCGGCTGTGGAACGCGCCGGCCGAGGTCCGCACCCTGAAGCTCGAACTTCTGGCAGCACTTTTCGCGCTGGCACAGCGCCGCAGCACCGAGCGGATCGCAGACGAAATTCGGAACGACCTATTTGTCCTCGCAGAGGACTGGGATACAACCCTGCTGTCCCCCATCGTTCCGCGCGCCCAAGAGCTATGCCGCGGGTAACTTTTTGGGGAAATTCACGCTGATTCTTGCATTATTCAGGCATTTTTTCGAAAAACCTCTTTACAAACGAAACAGAAGAAACTATTATATAGTTATGTGTTACCGTTTGAAATGATTTCTTTTCATCGGGGTCATCGGGCGCTGTGTGCAGCGCAGATCATTTGAGAAAGAAGGTTGAACTCATGTCTGAGAAAAAGCCCGCTGTTGTGGCAGACGCTCCTGTTGCAGAAAAGGCCACACCCAAAGCTGCCAAAGCGGACAAGGCAGCAAAACCCACCACCAAGACCGGCAAGACCGCCCACCGCGGCCGCCCGCCGCTGGCACCGGAAGTCTATGTGGAATATTCCGGCAAGCAGTATAAAATCACCGACCTCGTGGACCGCGCCAAGGCCGATTACCGCCTGACCCACAAGGTCGGCGTCCAGTCCTGCAAGGTGTATATCAAGCCCGAAGAGGAAGCGGCTTACTACGTCGTCAACAAGGTCAGCGGCAAGCTTCCTCTGTAACCAACTGTGCCCCATCCGTTCCCACAACTGAGATGGCTCCACTGTGAAAGCAAAGCGGCACCGGAACGTTTCGAACGTTTTCCGGTGCCGCTTTTGTTCTGCCCTATTATAAATTGTACAGCTCGGTATACTTCCGGGTCAGGTAATCGAGGTAGTAATGCGGGTCAAATTCGCCGCACGCATTCTTCACGATCGCGGCAGGCTCCAGCAGCTGCCCGTACTGGTGGACATGTTCCCGCAGCCAGCCGGTCACGCCGGAGAGGCTGCCCCTCGCCACCTGTCCAAAAACGTCGAACTCCTGCTCCATGTTGTGCAGCATCTGGGCACCGTACGCATTGCCCAGCGCGTAGGACGGGAAATAGCCGAAGGAGCCGCCGGACCAGTGGCTGTCCTGCAGACAGCCCTCGCGATCATTGGGGACCTCCACGCCCAGATATTCCTGATACAGCTTCGCCCACGCGGCGGGAACATTCTTCGCCTGTAGCGTCCCGGCGATGAGCTGCTTTTCGATCTCGTACCGCACCATGATGTGCAGACAATAGGTCAGCTCGTCGGACTCGGTGCGGATGAGGCTGGGCTCCACCTTATTGATGGCGCGGTAGAACTGCTCCGCCGTTACATGGCCCAGCTGCTCCGGGAAGAATTCCTGCACCTTGGGGTAGATGACCCCCACGAAGGCGCGGGACCGGCCGATGAGGTTCTCGTAGAAGCGGGACTGGCTCTCATGGACGCCCATGGAGACGCCGCCGGTCAGGCAGGTGTACTGCAAGTCGTCCCGGATACCCAGCTCATACAGGGCATGGCCGCCCTCGTGGAGGACGGAGTACATGGAGGACGCCACATTGTGCAGGTCGTAGTTGGTGGTGATGCGGACGTCCTTGTTGTTGAACTCCAGCGTAAAGGGGTGCTCCGTCTCCCCCAGCCCGCAGTGGCTGCGGTCGATGCCCATGACCTCCATGAGATAGTCGGCAAAAGCCTTCTGCCGGTCGACCGGGTATTCCAGATGCAGGAAGCTGTCGTCGATCTGAGGCTTTTCCCCGATGGCCCGGATCAGCGGCACGATACCCTCCCGCAGCGTGTCGAAGAAGGCGTCCAGCTGTTTTGAATCCACCCCGCGCTCGTACTCGTTCAGCAGAGCGTCATAGGGGGCCTTTTCGGCGTCGTAGTAGACCGCAAATTTCCGGTTGTAGTCCACAAGCTCCTGCAAAACGGGGCAGAAGGAGGCGAAATCGTTGTTTTCCTTGGCCTTATGCCAGACATCGCTGGCCCGGTTGGTCAGCTCGGTGTAAGCCATATACTCCTCCGCCGGGATGCGGGTCATCTTTTCGCACTCGCGGCGCAGCAGCTCCACCTCCCGCTTGTGGAGGGGGTCAAGCTTGTCCTGTTCGGCGGCCAGCTCATCCAGCAGTGCCTTGGTCTCCGGGGCGGTCAGCAGCTTCTGGTGCTCTCCGGCCAGAATGCTCAAGGCCACGCCGCGGCCCTCGGCGGTGTTCTTGGGGGCTACCGTCACGGAATCCAGATACAGCGAGCTCTCCGCGCAGGTGAAGGCATACAGCTTCTTTTGCAGCGCGTCCAGCTGCGCCAGCTTTTCGGTCAATTCCATGGGTCGTTCTCCTTTTCAGTTCTCGGTCGGGAAGGCCGGGTTTTTCCAAAAAAATTTCCGCCGTGCTGCCGGGTCCGGGTCGGGGATCTCAAACTCATACCGCTCGGTGGCATTGATGATCGTGGTCGGGCCGTGGCTGCATACGCGGGGGAGTTTGGCATCGTAACTCAGGTGGATATGCCCATGCACGAACCACTTGGGCCGATACTCTTCCAGCAGGTCGTTGAAGCAGACGAAGCCTTTGTGCGCCTTGTCAAAGCCGTCGTTGATCCCGCTGGCCGGGGAGTGGGTCAGCAGCAGATCGATGCCGCCCGCCCGGTGAGCCTTGAACCAGAGCTTCCGCACCCGGCTGCGCATCTCCCTTTCGGTGTACTGGTAGGCTTCCGGGTCTTTGTTATAGCGGATGCAGCCGCCCAGCCCCATGATCCGCAGCCCTTTCCAGATATAAATTTCATCGTCCACGCAGATGCAGCCGCCCGGCTCCCCTTGGCGGTAGCTGCCGTCGTGGTTGCCGTGGACATATAAAATGGGGGCCGCTGTAAAATTGGTCAGATATTCGAGGTATTTCTTCGGCAGGTCGCCGCAGGAGAGGATCAGGTCGATCCCCGCAAGCCGCTCCTTGGTGCAGTAATCCCACAGTGCTTTGGAGGGGGTATCCGAAATCGCAAGTATCTTCACGTCCGCAATGCTCCATTCTGTTGAATTTTACGCTGGTTACAGCGGCATCCCTTTCAGGCTGCCCAGCCCGTTGATGGCTATCAGGCCGCGGGTCTTCACATCCAGATCTTCGTACTGCGGCAGCGCTCCTTCCACACACTCGCCCAGCCAATCCATTTGCATCAGTTCCTTGGGGGTGTAATTGTCGCCCTGCGGCACTTTTTTCACATGGCCCTGTGCGTAGAGCCCGCCCGCCGGGAAGATGGCCAGCTCATGCTTCTGGAGCGCCTCGGCGATGAGGTTCAGCAGTTGGGCGGTGCCGCCCGCCAGCTCCTCGTAGTAGTCTACCCGCTCGGCGTCGCTCTGGAGGCCCCACCAGTAGTTCACGGCCTTGCCGCTGGCTTCGCTCCCCCATGTGCCGTTGAAGATGGAGCGGATGATGCCGATATAGAACACTTCCCACTTCCACACCGGCAGAGCCACCGGCTGCAAGCTGCCGTCCGGCAAACGTCGGCACAGGCCATAGTCCCGGTCACTGCCCGCCGGCTCGCTGCTACTGCGGGCGTAGAGCAGGGTGATATCCTTTCGGTCGGAGAAGTTCAGCGGCTGTCCCTCCACCGGCGCACAGGCCCAGCGCAGCACCACATGGGCGTCCGGCCGCACCGCCCGCAGACCGCGCGCGAAGGCGTTGACCGCCGCGGGCACACCGTAGACCGGGTTCGCGGCCACATAGCCCACCCGGTCGGTCTTGGAGAGGATGCCCGCCAGCATACCCAGCAGGTAATTCACCTCGTAGGTGCGGGGGTAATAGGTGCGCACCAGCGGGTGCGGCGTGTTGAGGCAGCAGTTCAGGAACTTCGTTTTGGGGTGCTGAGCCGCCACCTTCAAACAGGCCGGCCGCATTCGGATGCTGGTGGTGAACACCACATCTGCGTTGTCGTGGGCCACCTCTTCCAAGATCTGCTCCGCGTCCACCTCCGGGGAAACATTCTCCCGGTTGGTGATGAGGAGCCGGTCCCCGAATTCGGCTTTCAGGGCCTCAATACCCTTTTCGTGGCCCCGCACCCACGCGCTCGTCTTGGCGTCGTACTCGTGCAGGAACACCACCTTCAGTTGGCTGGGCTTCTGGGCAAAGATGTTCAGCTTGCTCAGCAGCGGCTCGCTGCCCGGTTTCGGCTCCAGCGAGAGCTGGACGGCGTGGGGCTCCGTCAGGATCTTGATCTCGTCCCACAGTCGCGAAAGGTTTTCCCGCACCTGCGCCGGGGTGGACTGGCACGCATCCGAATATCGGTAGACCGACAGATACACCAGCAGCGCGTCGCCGGGGGTCAGGTTCAGGGCCGAACCGCCCAGCGCGTAGAACTGCTGGCTGAACATGGTGTACAGCGCCGAGAAGTTCAGCCGGTCGTCGTCGCTCCACGCTTCCTCCGACGCTTTGCAGACCAGCGTCTGCAATTTGGCGTAGCCGCCCAGCTTCGAGAAGCGGACGTTGTTCACCTTGGACAGTTTATAGAAATCGAGGAACTCGTAGTAAATTTTATTTTCCAGCGTGTCGTTCCGCGCCGGGATCAGCCGGGTCACGGTGCCGGGGATGGTGACGGCCTCGTAATATTTGAGGACGGACACCCGCTTGTTGCCCTCCTGCACATAGAACCGGTTCAGGTATTCGTAGGCGATGATGGGGGTGTGGATGCCCTCTTCTAAGTGGGCGTCGCACAGGTTCGACCACTTGACCGCAAACTCGGTGCCTTCGTCCAGCAGGGGCATGAAGTTTGCCGCAAAGGCCGTGTGGCGGCCGTTGGTCTTGGTGCCCACAATGCTCTCGGCAGGGATGTCCACCAGCCCCAGCGGCTCCTGCGCCACGATATTCACCCCGGAAAGGATCTCATCCAGCACCTCCAGATAAGGCGACTGGCCCCGCGCCACACAGGCACGGTAGGCGCGCTGACCCGCGCGCAGAGCGTTTCTATAATCTTCCAGCATAGCAAGACTCCTTTCAAAGAATGCAAAGCTGATCTTCCTTTTTTCAGAGCCTACGGCTCCAAGGACAGTATACCATGAAATTTTGATTTGTGGGAGACTTTCTCCCCCAAAGGTGTTGATTTCCATTCTTTTTTCAGGTACGATAAATAGAAAGATCGAATTTTGAGAGGTAGTCACTATGCAAACGGAACAGCTGCCCCGTCTGGAAGCGGGCGAATACCCCGGCGGCATCTGGTATTACGAACCCCACACCTACCAGCCCTACCGCTACGTTCTGGGCCGGGTGGGCAAACATCCGCTGGTCTGCATCGGCATCAACCCCAGCACCGCTCAGCCCGGTGCGCTGGACCCCACCCTGAAAAGTGTGGAGCGCCTTGCCGCCGCCAACGGGTTCGACAGTTGGATCATGTTCAACGTCTACCCCCAGCGCGCCACCGACCCCAACGATATGGACAAGACCCCCGACCGCGCCCTCTGCCACGAGAATCTGCGCTGGCTCAAGGCCGTCCTCGCCGAGACCGAGCCGACCATGTGGGCCGCATGGGGCACCCTGATCGAGAAGCGGGACTATCTGCCCAGCCTGATGCGGGAGATGGTGGCCCTGACCCGTGAGCGGGACATCCCGTGGGTCACCTTTGGCAAGCGGAGCAAAAAGGGCCACCCCCACCACCCCCTCTACCTGCGCAAGGATTCCACCCCGGAACCTTTTGATGTGGAGAACTATCTCGACACCTGTTTTTGATTTTTTCAGGAGGGCTGCACCATGACACCGGAACGCTATCAGAAGCTTTTGCACTGGATGGAGGCCCACCCTGCGGTCAGAACGGCCGTCATCGCCCTCAACCGCTGGCTCCCGGCGGTGCCCTTCGTCTGTTACCCGTTGCTCCTCGTGCTGTTGAACGTCCAGTGGTTCCGGCTGCTGCAAGTGGGGCTGAACCAAACCGCTCTTGATTTTATGCAGCTCATCGCCCGCGCCATTCTCGTGCCGGGGTTCGTCTTCTTCGGCGGAACGGTGCTGCGGGCCAAGCTCAACTTCCCCCGCCCCTATGAGCAGCCCGGCTTCACTCCGCTGGTGGAAAAGGAGACCCACGGCCATTCCTTCCCCTCCCGCCATGCCCTGAGCGCGGCGGTGCTGGCAATGGTCTGGCTCTACTTCTATCCCGCCGCCGGGGTCGCCATGGTGGTCGTGGCCGCTGCCATCTGCGTGCTGCGGGTGCTGGCCGGGGTCCACTTCCCGCGGGATGTCCTCGCCGGGGCAGCTCTCGGTTTTGCACTTGGCTATGTCGGAATGTGGATTTTCTGACCGCATCGTGCCCCGCCCGGCGAAAAAATTTCAAAAAAATTGGCGTTTATGCTTGACAGAACCGGATGGGTATGGTATTATATCTCTCGCAGCCCGCCGCCGACGGCTCGCTGCCCAAGATAAGGAACCCAATGGGATAACAACGTGCGCCCGTAGCTCAGGTGGATAGAGCAACTGCCTTCTAAGCAGTGGGCCGGGGGTTCGAGTCCCTTCGGGCGCATTTATGTGGTGCCTTTAGCGTAGTCGGTTAACGCGCCAGATTGTGGATCTGGAGACCGTGGGTTCGAGTCCCACAAGGCACCCTCTCAAAAAAGATGCAGAAGCAATTGCTTCTGCATCTTTTTTTATTACAGTGCCTTGTGGGACTCGAACAGGGCGGCGGTGCATTGCACCGCAAGCGATCAGCCCACTGGGCTGTCGCTTAGCCCGCGGGTCCTAGACTCCTAGGAATGTCTACCGGGGCTTCTGCATCTTTTTTTGTTACAGTGCCTTGTGAGACTCGAACAGGGCGGCGGTGCATTGCACCGCAAGCGATCAGCCCACCGGGCTGTCGCTTAGCCCGCGGGTCCTAGAATCGGGGCTGCTCCCTCATGCTTTCTGCCCGAAAGCAGCCGGGTCCCACAGCCTGTATTCCGTTCTTCCCGCTCAAACAAAATCAGCCGCAGCGCAGGAAAAAGCATCTCCTGCACTGCGGCTGTTTGTTTAGCTGTTGAGCTGCCTCATGATTCTCGCCACCTCCCCGCTGCTGTACCCCTCTTTCAGCAGCTCGGTGCGGATGGCCGCATCATTCTTGCCCTGACTGCGCATCCGGGCGGCGGTGTAGGGCACAGTGCCGCCGGAGGAAACGCCGCTCTTGCCCACGGTCAGGCCGCCGGTGCTGCCCAGTTGGCCGGTGCTGCTTTTCGCCGCCGCATCCGCGCTGGCCTTTTGGACCTGCTGCGCCGCCTTCGACTGCTTCAGCGCCCATTCCCCCTTCGCGATGTTCAGCCGTTGGCTGGTCACATCGTTGGTGAACTGCTGCTGGCGGAGCTTGTCCTGATACTGCTGCTGGGCAAGGGTGTTGTCGAACTGCTGCTGCGTCAGGCCGTCCTGATACTTTTTCTCCTGCATCTGTTGGTTCCACGCGGTGTCGGCGCGGTCGGCCTCGTAATCGCGGTTGTTGGCGTAGATGTTGTACCCGGTGTTCAGCAGCGAACCGGCCAGCGAGCCGAGGCCCGTGGTGCCGGAGACCAGAAGCTGCACCGCGTCGCCCACAACGCCCAGCGCCGTGACGGCATTGTTGAACCACTGCTGCTTCTTGGCCGCCTGCTGCTGTTCCTGCTGGGAATAGTAACCGTACAGGGTGTTCAGGCGGCTCAGGTAGTCCTGATACCGGCCGTAATCCTTCTGGTAGGCGCTGTTGTAGGCGCTGCCCAACTGTTCAAGCTGGGTGTAGTAATCCGAAAGTTTCTGGTTGTACAGCCCCTGCGCGTTCTGTTCCTGCGCGCTGAGCTGGTCCAGCCGAGTCACAAGGGCATCGCCGCTGCTGTCGTAGGTGTCCAGTGCCAACTGGTACAGGGTCGGGATGGCCAGATTCAGCGCCCCGATCTGCTGCTGGTACGCTTGCTGGGCCACGCTGGCCGCGTAGCTGGAGCCGTAGCCGCCGGTCAGCGCCGCCGCCTGTGCCGCTGCGTCCGCGCTGGCGTTGTGGGCGTTCTGGGTGTACACCTGTGCATACTGGTGGTAAAGCGGGTCATTGACGTAATTGTAGCTGAAGTCCTTCTTCCCGCTCAGGTCGTCCAGCGCCGCGTCGATCCGGTCCTGATATTTGCTTTCATAGTCGCCGGGGCGGTTCTCCTGCAGTTCCTTCAGGGCATTGCCCGCCGCCGTCACGCTCTCAGAGGGGCGGTACCCCGCCGAGGCCAGCGCGTTCTGCACCTCCTGCCGGCTGTTCAGCCCCTCGGTGGAATAGGATTTCTTCCTTTCGTCGTTCGCCATAGGTTCTCCTTTCTCCTCACAGGCTGCGCAGCTTGGTGCCCAGCTCATCCGATACGTTTTCGATGTCCAGATTGGTCAGCACATATTGCAGCTGCTCCTGCATCTGGTAGAGGTAATTCCGCAGTGCGCGGGCATCCTCCGGGTCCATATTGTCGCTGAGTTTCGGCAGTCCCAGCTTGCTCAAACCGGAAACACTTGCCATCCGTCACACCTCCTGTTCTAAAATGCCGCCCCGCGCCGAAGCGATGGTCCGCGCCAGACTGCGCAGGGTGATCTGCCCTTCGCCGCGCAGCCGGAGCCGGAGCGTGCTGCACCGGCGGGGCACAAAACTCTGGTCAAAGTTCTTCCGCTGGCCGCTCACCTGCCACGCGGCCACAGGCTCCCACCCGCCGCCGTCATAGCTCACTTCCAGCGCCACGGTGCTGGCGCAGTCGGCGTCCAGCCGGAGGGTCAGCCGGGAGAGGTAGCGGTCCTCCGCCCCATCCAGCCCGATATCCCCCGTGATGAGTTCAAAGGGAATGGTCGCCTCCACGCCCTCGGTGGTCTGCCAGTCGCTTTCGCGGCTGGGGTCGGCAGCCCAGATGTCCGCCCCGTCCCAGAGGTAGAGCTGGCCGCCGGTGCTGGCCATCTCGTAGGAGCAGCCGTTTTCCTCCTGCCACAGGCCCCGCTCGGTGTCGTAGACCAGCAGCCGCTCTTCAGGCTTCTCCCCGCCCCTGTCCCGCACGAGATACAGATAATACCGTCCATCCAGCGCACCACCCACTGCTGCCCGCACATTGGACAGCCGGGCGGTGTTCAGTTTTTCGGATACCTTGCTGGGCACGCTGCCGTCCCACGCCATCACACCGTCCGGCGAGAGGTAGTACAGCGTCTCGTTCAGCACGCAGAGGCTGCGGCTGGCGTTCCGCGCCACGCCCCGGCAGCGGATGGCACTGAGCTGAAAGTCCGAGGGCTTGGAGCCGTACAGCTTGTGGATGCAGTTCTCCTTGAAAAAGAGCACATAGCCCAGACAGGTGGACGCGCCGGTAAAATCCCCGTCGCTGCCCACGGTCACGGCGTAGCTGTCCTCCGCGATGCCCCGGTAGGAGAACCAGTTGGTCGGGTCGCCCAGCTTGCAGCCGTAGATGGCATTTTCCGCCTTGGAGCAGCCCCACAGCCGGTTGTCGCACTCGGTCAGGTAATCGAGGTCGGGCACCCGCCGCTCCAGCCGGAACGGGTCGGGGCTGCCCTCCAAGCCGCTGCCCTTGCCGTCGATGCTCCTCCAGCGGATGACGTCTCCGCTCTTGGTCAGGGTGCCGTAGAAGTAATCGCCGCCGGGCTCGGCCCGGACCTGCACCCAGTCCTCGCCGCGGGCGTAGACGATGCGGTCGCCCTTCAGCCCCTTCCAATACCCGCCATCGTCGTCCTTGATGCCGCTCAGCGTCACGGTATCCCAGACTGCAAAATCGGCCCCGATGCCCTTGCACTCGATCCGGCACCAGTTCAGTTCAATGGCCGACCAGTTGCCCGAAGCCTCGCTGTAGATTTCGAGGACGCTTTCGCTGCTGTAGGGCACCTGCGAGTTGACTACCTTGAGGAACAGGTCGCCGTCTGCGGGGTCTGTCGGCTCCTTGGGGCCCCGGTTCTTGACGGTGTAGGTCTTCCCCGCCGCGTCGCAGGGCGTCAGCACCACATCCGCGTTCCCATTCGTCCACGCCGCCGCCAACGGCGTCACGGACAGGTCTTTCGTATCAAAGGCCGCCTTGTCCGGGAAGATGATGATCTTGGTGCCCATGCCCACCAGCACCTTTTTGCTGTCGGTCACGGCGTTTTCCACGGTCTGCACCGTCTGCGGGGCGTCGTCGGTGCTGTAGCAGAGATTCGTTCCTTCCACCACCAGCAGCCCGTTCAGGTGGTACATTCCGTTCACGGGGGCCGCCGTCCGCAGCTTCCGGCGGGGAATGCGGGTGCTCAGCGCCGGGAAATTCCGGGCCGAGAAATTCTTGCCGCTGCTGCATTCGGCCTCGGTGCAGCTGTACGTCTCATTCAGCCCACCGAAGGCCCGCAGCAGGGTGCGGGTGTTTTTCAGCCCCGCACGGTTTGCCAGTGCCATCGTTTTTCCCTCCTCACCAGCGCCAGCGCACCCGGCGGCGGGGCAGGTTCTCCTGCCGCAGCCCGGCGGCCAGTCCGCTCAGGATGCTGTTGTACTGCGCCTGTTCCCCGGCGTAGCGATCGGTCTCCCCCAGCGCCGCGTCGATGCGGGCGCAGAGGAAATGCGGGTAGAGGGTGTCGTAGGGCACCGGCACCAGCAGCTCCGTGCTGTCCGGCAGGGTGCTGCCAGACCATGCCGCATCGGCACCGACTTTTTCGTACCCGGCCGCGCCGCTTTTCTCAAAATACAGCTTGCGCAGCATGGCGTCCTCCTCGCAGAGCCAGCGTCTGCGCGTCTCGTCCGAAAGCTTGCACCCCGGCCGCAGCTCTGCGGCGCGGTCCAGCGCTTCTCTAACGGTCATCTCATCGCTCCTTTCGAAAAAGGCCCGGCTGGGCGATCTTCCCGGCCGGGCCGCTGTTTGTTACTGTACGCCGTTTTCGGCAGCCGCGATGCGGGCGGCGGTCCGCTCGTCCTGCATCTGGCTGTGCTCCAGCACCTCGGCCACCTCTGGCGGCACCTCCACCTCAACGCCCCGGCGGATCTTATAATTCACCCCGTTGACGCTGACGAACAGATCCTCCTTGTACCGGCTGTTGTCCTTGAAAAGCTTGATTTTCATATGACTCCTTCCTGCCCTTTGCCGCAGGGCCCAACGGTTCTTCCTCTAAGCAGAGGGCACTTAGTTCGCGGATGCGCTGGCCGAGTAGCTCGACACACTTTCAATGCGGATCATGTACTGCTCCACCAGACGCTCGGCGGCGCGCATTCCCTTCCAGCCCACGGACGCACGCTGGTTCAGCGGGTCATCACCGTAGCCCAGCTGCTTGACGATGTGCTCCAGACCGCCGCCTTCCAGCTCGGTCACGCCGTAGGCGTGGGCGCCCAGCACCAGCGTGCCGAACACGGCCAGACCCGCCGGGCAGGTGGCGTCCTTCCAGATCTTCGCCTCGCTGGTCTCGATGAAGCGGATGTTGCCCAGCTTGCCGATCTCGCCCCGGAACATGGCCTCCGGGTCCGCGTACTTGTGCACCTCGATGAACTCCTTGCTGGTCTTCAGGTCGTAGGCAGCGTAGGGGTGGATGATGGCGATGTAGCTGTCGCCGATGGGGTCGGCGTTCATCGCGCCAAGCTGGGCGGCGGCTCGGAAGAACAGCTTCGGGGTCAGGGTGCAGGTCTTGTCCAGATTGGCGCGGCTCTTCACAACGGACTCGGTGCCGTCCGCCGCCACCTTGGGCGCATAGATGACATTGGTGCCGCCGGCCAGCACATCGCGGGTGATGCTGTCCATGGTGCGGCCCGCCTGACTGGCCAGCACGCGGGTGGCCTGTACCACATTGTTGTCGATGGCGGTCATCTGCAGCTGGTCGGTCAGCGGGGTCCAGCCGCCGTACTGGTGCAGGTCACTGGTGATGGTGGTCACGTTCAGGGCCTGACCGTTGGGGGTCACGCCCTCGGTCAGCGGGGTGGTCGCCTTGGGCAGGCTGTCGTACTTGCGGAACTCGATGGTCTTGCCACCGTTCTGGGGCACCGGGTAGTAATCCGCAAACTGGTCATGGACGAGGCGCGGCTCGGCCTGATCGATGAGGCGCTTCTCATAGAAGGTCTTCATCTCGGCAGTCATGCCGGAAGTGCTGGTGGTGTTGTTCAGCGCGGCAGATGCGTCGGCGAACAGCTGGAGGTCGATCATTTCATGCTTTTTCATAACATTTTCCCTTTCTTTGTTGTTTCATAGATTCTTGGCTCCCCTATCAGGAGAGTTCCGCAAGACGCCGCCGGTGGCGGATCGCTGCGGTGACAGGTCCTCAAAATACGATCCGTTCGCCGTGCAGCGCTTTCCGCTCCAAGGCTTCCCGCTGGGCGCGGCTCATCCGGGAGACATCGGCTCCCGTCACCGCCGCGCTGCCGGGCCGGGTGCCGTTTTCCGCCGGGCGGGCGGCGCGCTGGCGGATGCGCTCCACGACGCCCTGTTCTACGTCGTGGGCCGCTTGGCGCAGCGCGTCATTGTAGTGGGCCAGCCGGTAGGCGTCTGCCATCCGCATTCCGGGCAGCTGCATCAAGCGGCGCATTTCGGGGTTGCGCAGTTCCTCTTTCAGCGAGAACTCCGGCACCACCCGGCGCATCAGCGCTTCCTCTGCGGCCCAGCGGCTGTGGAGCCCGTCCACGACCTCCCGGCCCGGAAACCGTTCCGGCAGCGGCGGGCGGGGCGGCTCCGGCTGCGGCTTGGATTCTGATTCACCTCCTTCCCCGCCGGTTTCTTCGGCCGTTTCCTCCGGTGCGGGCGGTGCCGCCTCGTCGGCTTTTGCACTGCCCGGCTTCATGGTGCCGGAGGCAATGGCCTGCTGGGTCTGGGCCGCGCTCAGGGCCGGGGCAGCGCCCTCGCCGCCCTCCGCAAAGAGCTGCAGGTCCATCATCCCCCGTTCGCCCCGGCGGCTCACGTCGGCAAAGCGGAGGTTGTCCGGGTAGCGCTCGGCCAGCAGGGCAAAGCCCGTTTTCGCCAGCTCGAAGGCTCCCTCCACCCACGGCTTCTGCGGGGCATCGGCCACCACCGCCAGCCGGGGGCCGTCCGGCTCGTCCCATGCGTCGCTGCGGGTGCTTTCCTCCCCGGCCAGCAAGCTCACCAGAGCCTGCATCAGGGTGCTTGCCCCGGCGCAGACGATGTCCTGCCCGGCGGGGGCGTAGCCCGCGTGGCCCGCCGCTTCCAGCCGGAGCGTCACTCCCTCCGGCCCGTCCAGTTCGTTGTAGAGCACTTTGATCATTTACTGTTCCTTTCCAAGGCCCATGGCGTGCGCCACCGCCTTTGTCGTCAAGTTGTCGGCCGGGCCGGTCAGCGGGGCCCGCCGGGTCTGCATCTGCTGCATCCGGGTGAGCTGCGCCTGCAGGGCGGTCAATTGCTGCGCGAGAGTCCCGTTCAGCCGCACCCGCTGGCGCACCTTCTCGATGCCCTCAAAGTCCATCATGTCCAGCGCCGCCAAGGCCGCGTCCGCGTTGGCCGGGGCAAAGAAGCCCAGTTGGTAGCACTCCTTGGCCGTCTCGTTCTGAGAGAGGCGGCTGAAGGTGGATTTCTTCTCGGCGCTCACCACGATGTCGAAGATCGGCTCGCGGCTGCCCAGTTCCACGCCGCCCACCACGCCGCCGGGCTGCGGGCGGAGCGCCGCGCCGGAAAAGGGCACGAACTCGTTTTCGCCGGTGCCGCCCACGATGCGGAACACCCGCTCCTCGTCGTAGAACTGCCGCATCAGATCAAGGATGAGGTAGCACTCCTTGGCAAAGGCCCGGTAGGCACTTTTCAGCATGTCGCGGCTGAGCTTCGACCCCGCCTCCTGCAGGGCCGCAATGGCCGAAGCCGCCGTCACGCCGCCCGCAGTGCCGCCTTGGGTCATATCCCGGTTGCCGGAGATCTCTTTCAACTCCTCGATCCGGCTGGCGCGGTAGCTCAGGCTGTTGCCCTGCAAGCCCGCCGTCTGCAAGGGGCGGAAGCTGTCGTCGTTCAGCCGCCCCACCACATGCACGATATCGCGGGAAAAATCGGCCAGCTCCTCTTCGTTCACCCCCGCCGTGTCGCTCAGCACATACCGCTGTTTCGAGGAGAGCAGCACGTTCTCGTCCATGGCGTGATTCATCCGGTCGATGGCGTTCTGGCACTCCTTCATCACGTCGATGTACCCGAAGCCCGCCGGGCTGTCCTCCTCCACGAAAAGCGGGTCGAACACGAAGGGATACTTGCCGTGGTCGTAGAAGCCCCGCCCGGCCAGCGCCGGGTCGTTCTCGCTGGCGTAGAGGACCACGCCGTTGCAGAACTTGCAGTAGTGGAGCAGCACCCGGCCATTCTCATCCGGCTTTTTGTAGTACCAGTCCACCACCACGCTTTTTTCGCTGGTGTCCAGCCCGCCGTCGTGGATGAAGCGGGGCACGTCCAGCACGCTGGCGCTGTGACCCTTGAGCTGGGGCCAGCGGGCTTCCAACTGCTTTGTGTTCTCCATGTTCAGGGAGAAAAAGTGAGGCGATGCCTGAATATCCTCCACGCCCGGCTCCCAGTAGAGCATCAGCAGGTTCATGGGGCGGATGGCGATCTCGCCCACGCCGCCGTGCTGTTCCGGATCCCAGAAAATGCCCTTGACGCCGGTGCCCTGCTTGAGCTTGCGCCACCATGTGTCGCTGTACACCTGCTCGTAGTCGGCCTGTTCCAGCACCACGGGCAGAATGCTGGACAGCACCCGCGCCGTCTGCTCGTCGTCCGCCGCGCGGGGCAGCACGTTGGGGGCCGGGTAATTGTCCATGGCATCGGCGTGCTTGTTGGCGATGGAGTTGAACAGCCACCCGCTCGACGTCTGGGGCTTGCCCTCCATCATCGGGTTCTGGTAGTTTTTCCAGTGCCCCATCCGGAACCACAGTTCGTTGTCCACCAGCCGCTTGTCCAGCGCAGCCTTGCCCGCCTTGTACTTCTGCAAGATGGCCGCCGCCTCCGCGACCTCCTCCGGGCCGATGGGCAGTTTGATTTTGTCCATTTCGTCCATATGTTACCTCCTATTCTTCATCGGACAGTCTTCCTCCATACAACCTCTCCGTCATTGCTTCGCAATGCCACCTCCCCTTGTAGGGGAGGCTTTGGCAGCCCTCGCAAAGTTTCCGGTTTCGCCAGAGGCTCCCCTACTAGGGGAGCTGTCGAGCGTCAGCGAGACTGAGAGGTTGTATGGAAGGGCAGCCCACCCTTTATTCGTGATTGCTGGCGGACTGCGCGCTGAGAGGGCTAGATCCGGTAAAATCGCGCCCTCTGATGCAGCTCCAGCGGGTCATCCGGCTGCGGGGGCCGCACGGTGCGGCGGGGCGGCGAGATGGGTTTTTCCATCAGCACATACCGGCATTCGTCGTAGATGTGGTCCTCCTGCCGGGTGTCGATGTCCTCCACATTGCTCTCGTCGTAGACCAGATTCGGGATGGTCCGGATGAAGTGTTTGCAGGTATTGAAGACCTGAAACATCGGCTTGCCCTCCCCGTCGAACGCCAGCCGGTAGTGGAACTGCATCTTGCCCGCAAGGCGGGTGTGGTCGCCGGGCATCCAGTGCAGGAAGTTCGGGCTTCGCTCCATCATAGCCGCGATGCTCTCGCCCCGGCTCTCGTCGAAGATAGCGGGGTCGGCAATGCCTTGGATGACCCGCCCCCGCAGCACCGGGTCGTTCTGCTCGGCCTCCCGGATCCGCCGGGCCTGTTCCACCGGGTCGATCCGAAGCCCCTCGTTGGGGCGGCCGGTGCAGCCGTACAGCTCCTTGATCCGGTAGAGCCGCCCCTCCTCGTCCACCGCGTACCAGCCCACCGAGAAAGGCTTGGAAAAGCCGAAGTCGTAGCCCCGGTAAATTTTCCAGTGCTTCGGGATGGGGAACGGTTCGATAACATGGGTCCAGCGCTGGTCGAAGTAATGGCCGGGGTCGTTCCGCCACTCGGTGAACACCTGCCCGGAAAAGCTGTCCCAGCTGCCGTAGAGCAGGGCCTGTTTTTCCGCTTCGGGCAGGGACGCAAGGCTGGCGAGGTAGTCCGGGTCATTTTCCAGCAGAGCGGGGTTGTCGAAGATGCTGGATGGGATGAACACCCGCGCCCGCTTCAGCCGCTTTTCGCTGCCGTCCGGCATTCGGATGGGATATTCCTCCACGATGGGGGTGCCGGGCGGAGCCGGGGTGATGAACCGGGCCTTCACCCACCCGTGGCCCACGCCGCCGGGGTTGGTGGTGGCCCGCAGATACACCCGTGTGCCGGGGCCGGTGGGGCGGTTGCGGCTCATCATGTAGCTGTACTCTTCCCACTCGAAGTGGGTCAGCTCGTCGAACCCGATGAAATCGAAGGCCTTGCCCTGATAATTCGTCCGGTCCTTGGTGTGCTGCATCGAGCCGAAATAAATTTTCGCCCCGCTGGGGAAGACCCAGACATGGCTCGTGGCGTTGTACTGCGCTTCGGGGAAAGCCCTGCGGTAGTAGAGCTGGCTCTTGTCCACAAGGTCGCTCAGCTGGGGGAAGGTCTTGCGCAGGATCAGCGCCCGGTAGTGAGGGATATCCACCTGCCGCAGCGCCTCAATCACCAGCGCGTCGCTTTTTCCGCCGCCTGCGGCCCCGCCGTACAGGGCCTCCGGCTCCGGCCGGCGCATGAACTCCATCTGCCGCGGCTGGGGCCGCCAGACCACGGCTGCATTCGTTCCAGTCTTCATACGTCCTCCACCTTCGGCAGCAGCACCACGCCGCACTCTCCGCCCTCGGCCTCTGCCCCCTGCTCGTTCACGGTCTTGGTCACAGCGGCCACATCCTTCAGGATGGCCGTGATCTCCTTCATCGCCTTCACGATGCCGCTGGTCTCGGTGCCGTCGCGTCGCGCCGTTTTCTGGCGGGCGCTCAGCTCCTTGACCTCCAGCGCCAGCATCGCACTCAGGGTATCGGCGGCGCGGTAAAGGTTTTCAAGGCACTTGCCCTCTGCGGATCGTTTTTTCTGCGCCATTCGGTTTGTTTCACATCCTTTCGTTTTGGCTTGGCAAAAGAATACCACGTTTTTGTCTTGTCCGGCAGTGTGTCCTTTTGTAGGCCCAGAGAGTAGTTTTTGTTTTTCGTTATCCCGTTTGTATAATTCAAGCGTACAAAAAGTTCCCTGCCCGCGTTCTTTTTTCGCAGACAGGGAATCGAACCTCCAATTTTTTGAGGGGTGGCATCCAATTTTTTGCGCAAAAAAGGCTGACACAGCCTCTGCTCCACCCGGAGCGGCCATGTCAGCCTTTTCTTTTTTCCGAATTTATAACGTCTCTACGCGGTCAAACAGTTCCTTTGCCGCTTCCACAGCTTCCTTGCTGCCAAAAGCAACGCGGGTGCCGTGCTCTGCGGCCTTGCCGAGGTCTGCCGCCATCGCTTTCAGCGCCGCTTCGTCCACGCCGCACAGCGCCCTGCGGTCCGCCGCCAGCATCTCGTCGGTGATGCCGCAGAAGTACCGGCGGTCGAGGTCCTTCGCCTCGGCACAGGGCTTCATGGGCTTGTCCATCTCGGAAACGGTGCCCACGATGGAATCGGTCAGGTCCTTTTCGGTGTAGCTGCGTACGGCCAGCTCCGCCGGGCCCTTGGCAAACGTCTCGTAGCTCTCGGCCATGTGGGGGTCGCGGTAGGTGTAATAGGCCTCCGCCCCGGCGCGGGTCAGCATCCCGGTGCCGTAGGCGCCGCCCACCTCGCGGATGTTGTGCCACAGGTATTCGTAGCTCATCACGCGGGCCAGCACCCGGCGCTCCGGCTTGCGCTCCTGCGGCCATGCCAGAATGTCATAGTTCACGCCGCCGTCAATGAGGAAGGCTTCGTTCACCGGGGCGGTCAGCTCCTGCGTGTAGGCTTTGGCCGTGCCGCGGGCTTCTTCCGCGAACACACTGCCGGGCAGCAGAGCTTCCAGCTTCTGTTTTGCCGCTTCGCTGCCGTGGAGGCTGATGGTTAGTGCCGCGTGGTGCAGCACCTTTTCCCGCACTGCTTCCAGCTTTTTGCCCAGCGCCTCCCAGTCGGCCTGTTCCAGCAGACCGCAGAGGAACTTGTACCCGGTCACGCCGCTGCAAGCCTCGCTCAGCGCATATTCCACTGCATAGTGGCTCATGGCGCGGACCATCGCATACTGGTTGCCCATCTGGATGAACTGCTGCTCCATGTTCAGCTTCTGCTGGCTCAGCACGCGGGCGAACGCCGCCTCAGCCTTTTCGCCGGTCAGCTTGGTCTCGTACAGAAATTCCCCGCCCAGCTCGATGGCCTTTTCAAGGCTGCGCTCCAACAAGCTCATGCTCAACACCAGCTTTGCGTGGCAGGGGGTTCCCTCCTGCCGCCCGGTCCAGAACGCGATGCACGCCGTGCTGTCGCCCAGCCATGTGCTGCGCAGGGTGTTCAGCTCGCGGGCCGTGTGGCGCGGGGTGTCCAGCTCGTCCAGCATATCGGTCAGGATGTCCAGATACTGCACTTCTTCCTCGCTCAGCCCGCCGAGATCGTAGTAGAGATTCAGGTACAGGCTGCCCTTGGAGGGGTGGTGCAGCAGCTCTGCCCCGGCCACTGTGCCCACCACACCTTCGGCGCTGGGGCTGCCCTCGCCGAGGTCGGCCACGGTCAGCGGGTGGTCCAGCACCAGCTTGCCGTCGGTGCGGGCGGGGGCGGCCTTCTCGTCGTCCTTCTTGGGCAGGGTCGGCACTTGGATGACCTGCACCGGCGCGGGGGCAAACAGCTCCCGCAGCAGCTCGTTGAACCAGCCGCTGTCCAGCTTCTCCCGCAGGGCGGCAAAGAGCTTGTCCGTGTGGAGCAGCAGGGCCGGGTCTCCGGTGTGGAGCCAGCCGGTCGCGGCGTGGATGGCGTCCAGCACGCCGTCGGGCAGACTGCCCGGCCGCTCCAGCGAAGCGAACTCCGCCGCGTTCAGGCTGGCCAGCAGCAGCTCTGCCGGGATGCCCTCGGCAAGGATGCCGTCCACCGCGCGGCGGACCGCTGCGGCGAACTGTTCCGCCGTTTCCTCGGTCGCGCCCCGCAGCACCAGCTCCAGAACGGGCTGCAGTGTGCTGTCATCGAAGCCCACATCGATGTCCGCGCCCAGCTTTTCTTCCAGCAGAGCCGCTTTCAGCGGGGACTGGTTGGTGCCCAGCAGCGCGTCCAGCAAAATCTCCACGCCCAGCTGCCGCTCCCGGTCGGCGAAGGCGCCGGTGTACCACGCCAGCGCGCACTGCACCTCGTCGGCCTCCGGCTTTTCGGTGTAGTAGGGGATCTTCACGCAGACGCCCGGCTGCTCACTCTGCAAGGTCAGCTTGGGCTGGCTGGTGCCCTTGGGCATCTTGCTCAGGTATTCTCTGTCGAGGAAGTCCAGCTTCTCGGCCATATCCATCTTGCCGTACAGGGTCACGCAGCAGTTGTCGGCGCTGTAGTGGCGGCGGTACACCCGCTGATACTTCTCATAGGTCAGCGCCGGGATGGACGCCGGGTCGCCGCCGGAGACGAAGCCATAGGCCGTGTCGGGGAACATAGCCCGCTCCAGCGCATCTTCCAACTGAGCGTCCGGGGCTGCCAGCGCGCCCTGCATCTCGTTGTACACGACGCCGCTCACGGTGCCGTCGGCGTCGCGGTGCCAGCCCTCCTGCTCGAACACGGCCTTGTCCACCATGGCCAGCGGGCAGAATACCGCGTTCAGGTAGACGTCCATCAGGTTCTTGAAGTCCGTCTCATTCGGGGTCGCAAAAGGGTACACCGTCTTGTCCGGAAAGGTCATGGCGTTGAGGAAGGACGCCATGCTGCTCTTGAGCAGCTGCAAGAACGGCGAGGTCACGGGGTACTTCTCGCTGCCCGCCAGCACCGAGTGTTCGAGGATGTGGAACACGCCCGTATCGTCGGAGGGGAAGGTGCCGAAGCCGATGCCGAAGGCCTTGTTCACGTCCTCGTTTTCCACCAGCAGGACGGTCGCCCCGCTGACATCGTGGGTCAGCACGGTCAGAGTGCCGTGCTGTTCGGGGCAGTCTTCGCTCCGCACGACCGTATAACCGGGATATTGCTTCATTGGGATTCTCCTTTTTTCTGAATTGGGTTTTGTTTTATTGTATCACTCTCTCTTGTAAGACGCAACAAACAATGTTACGGAGGAGATGTTCTCTTTTGCGTGCCAAAAGAGAACCAGAAAAGCACCCGCTACTTTCGAGGCG